>Ga0209988_10000639_pt1 | contig 22156 bp, 23 predicted proteins | sample N075metaG_FD_183115 | JGI IMG/M metagenome (GOLD analysis project Ga0209988, IMG submission 183115) | Deep subsurface microbial communities from Kermadec Trench to uncover new lineages of life (NeLLi) - N075 metaG (SPAdes) (version 2) | ecosystem: Environmental > Aquatic > Marine > Ocean trench... | reverse complement strand
GTTTTGCACGGGACCCAGAACCTGAGCCAACTCGGCGGGGCCGAGCTTGCAGGCTCAGCCGGACCCGTGGCTATATCTGGTGAGACGGGTGTCAGTCACGAAGGAGGAGATTAGGCATTGGGCTCAGCGTCGGCCTGGCCCAACCAAACTGAACCTTGGACAACCTCTATCAGGTCTCTTCCGTGGACCTCACTAAATTGATGATGCAGTAGGCAACACAACATGTCCAATCAATTGACCCATAGCCCAAATCGAGACAATCCCGACCGACCCACGCCCCGGTCGATCGACCTGCTCCGTGATCCGGCCCGAAACAAGAGCACCGCTTTCACGGAGGCAGAGCGCGATGCCTTGGGCATTCGGGGACTACTGCCTGCACGGGTGTTCACACAAGACGAGCAGCTCGATCGGGTCATCGGGAACTACCGACTCCAGAATACCGACCTGGGTCGTTATGTGTTCCTGAGGGCGCTTCAGGATCGCAACGAGAAACTCTTTTACCGGGTGGTGATCGACCACATCGAGGAGATGATGCCCATCATCTACACCCCCACGGTCGGTCTCGCCAGCAGGGAGTTTGCCAACATCTTTCGCCGTCCACGGGGACTCTACGTGACCGCCGAGGACCGCGGCCGCGTCGCGGAGGTCCTCGCCAATTGGCCGGATTCGGAAGTGAGGGTGATTGTCGTTACAGATGGCGAACGCATTCTTGGTCTGGGGGATCTCGGAGCGAACGGAATGGCAATATCGGTCGGCAAACTAGCGCTCTACACGGCCTGCGCTGGTGTAGATCCGAGCCAGACTTTGCCAGTCATGCTGGATGTCGGTACCAACAACTCCGAGTTGCGGGAGGATACCCAGTACCTGGGCCTCAACAGGCAGCGTCTTAGCGGCAACGAATACTTTGAACTCGTAGATGAGTTTGTCACTGCTGTCCAGCAGATATTTCCAAAAGCATTGATCCAATTCGAAGACTTCGCAACGGAGAATGCATACGCAATCCTCCACAAGTACCGAGATCGAGTGCTGTCCTTCAACGACGACATCCAAGGGACTGCCGCTGTCGTCCTTGCCGGACTTATGGCTGCGACCAGGATCACCGGGCAGCCACTCACGGATCAAACCGTCATGTTTCTAGGCGCGGGGTCGGCTGCAACCGGGATAGCCGACCTAGTCGTTAAGCAGCTCGTCAAGTTCGACATCGCCGAAGCGGAAGCACGAAGAAGACTCTGGCTCGTTGATAGCAAGGGGCTCGTAGTCGCAAGTCGCGACAACCTTCCGTCTCACAAACTCCCCTACGCCCACGACTATCCGGCGATGGATTTTGTCACCGCGATAAACGAATTGAAGCCAACCGCGCTCATTGGTGCCACCGGCGTAGCTGGCGCGTTCAGCCAAAGTGCTCTGCAATTGATGGCCGACATCAACCCTCGCCCGATCATATTTGCCCTCTCGAACCCGACGGCAAAAGCTGAGAGCACCGCCGAGCAGGCTTATCGGTGGACAGACGGCAGAGCCATTTTTGCCAGTGGTAGTCCTTTTGACCCTGTTGAGATTGACGGCAAGAGACTGGTGCCCCGCCAGGCGAACAACGCATACATCTTCCCCGGCGTCGGGCTTGGTGCTCTCGCCAGCGCCACAACCCGGATCACAGATGACATGTTCCTCGCTGCCGCCGAGGCTCTGGCCGGTGCAGTCCGAGATCAGTCGCTGGCGAGCGGATCCCTCTACCCATCGCTTACCGAGATTAGGGAGGTTTCTGTGCAGATAGCTTGTGCCGTCGCCAACGTCGCCTATCAGGCAGGATTGGCTGGTGATCGGGCGCCCAACGACATCGAGGAGGTCGTGCGATCTCTGGTCTGGCATCCGAGCTACGACCTAGCCGTTTAGGAGGCGACGTCCGCGAGTCGAGATCTTCTGCATTGGTTGCTCCTACTTGCGATGCCCGACCATAAATGTGAGTACACGACGCCTGAAAGATGCCAAATCCATGACATCCTGGAAAGGCCCTCTAATTCGATCCCCGCAATCCCGCAGGAATATCCCGAATCGACGACCCGTGTCATCATGACATCCCTAACACTGGATTTGGTTGTGGTCCACCGGTCTGCGGCGTATGGCCCGTATTACGATCACTGAAGATGGCGAAACGGGCAGTTGATGAGTCCTGTTGGCGAAAACTAGGCATTTATCCGCGGAGATGGAGGCATTTGAGATGACGGACGAGGGTCGAGTTTCTGGGTTGGCGGAACTCCTGATGGAGACCGGTCACAGCCACCACGAGGCTTTTCTGGCCACCGACGGAGCAGATCCGGAATGGCCACTCTGGTATTCGCAATATCTGCAGGGCAAGGTCGATTCGTTCCTCGATGTCAATCCAACACGATCGAAGATCATCCAGTGTCTACTCAATGCTGACGAGGCACGCTCCTCTCGAGGTGCCGACCAACCCTGGACAACGTTCTACGCGGAGTTCATGACCTCCCTTGGTGAGGACGGTCTGCACAACTCTGACAAACCAACCCAGAGTTGACGCCGACCGCCCCCTCGCCGATCACGATGAGTCGATCTTCGGAGTATCCGCTACCGAAGGTGAGGTGACATCTGTGAAAACTCGAATCCTGCGGGCAATGACTGATGGAGTAGTGGTCGTCGAGGATGTGGGTGATGGCGCCTTACCGGGAGTTCGCTGGGAATGGATCGACGTTTTGGTTAGTGACGCTGATGACGCTACAGCGGAGGACCTCTCAACTTCTCTGGGCCTGGATTCGCTTGCCTTCCGCGACGCTATGCACGACTTTGATCTCCCCAAGGTCGACGATCTCGGAAGTCAGATCGTGATCGTCCTTCACGGGCTCCACCCAGATCGGATCGCAATTTGTTCTGTCAGTTGTTTCCTCTCTGAAAAGCGATTGGTGACGTTTCGTCGCCAATCATCTCCTTCATTGGATGCGCTCCATAGCGCGTTATCCGGCAGGTCGGGCGAGGTCGTTGAGAGTGCCGCTGATCTTCTTGCGATGATGGCGGACACGTTCGGTCGCCGGCATCTGTCGATACTCGCTGCATTCGAGGATCGTGTTGAGGATCTAGTCGATTCTGCGCTGTCTGCCGATTCCGAAGTAGTCGCTCAGGTGACTGCGATCCGCATGGATCTCGCAGTTATCGCTCGTAGCGCAAGGCCTCAGCGAGAGACTCTGGATCAGCTCCGAGTCTCCAGATCTCCGCTGATATCAAACGCGGCGAAACGTCGCCTGTCCGATGCGTTTGACGTCAGTAAGCGAGTGGTGCACGAGGTGGAGGCGGCTCGAGAATCTCTGAGAGAGATCTTGGAGGGTTATCGGGGCGCCGAAGCGGCGAAAGCAACTGACGTGACCCGCGTCCTGACCCTGTTTGCAGCGTTGTTCTTGCCGATCACTTTCATCACCGGTTTCTTCGGGATGAACTTCCCCAATCTGCCGTTCTTGTCGGTCGCACGGGGCTGGCTTCTTGTCACCGTCTTGATGTTGATTATCACGGTCCTGTCGATTCGGGTCTTCATATCCAAGGGATGGATGCGTCGGCCCATGAGACTCAGACCAACTGATGTGAAAGGGCTGAACGACGCCATCCGAGCACCTGTGCAGATCACTGATTTCACGTGGCAACCCAACCCCGGTTCTGGCGACACCTCTGGATCGGCTCAAGTCGAATGAAGGCCCGCCAGCGCCGGGTATTGCAGAGGTACAGTTGGTCGAACCGCGATAAGTGAGTACAGAATTTGGACGAAACAGAATGGCGTGTCGCCACCGATGAGCTCCGCCAAGCATTAGGTAGCGAAAAAGTAGCTAGTGACCGGTTCGATGTCATCGACCTTGTTCTCCCGATGGCGGGTGGCGGGATCGAGGTGATGGTTGGCTTCGATGAGTCCCACTTGCCGTCCAAGACAACGGGTTGGCTTTTTGCATTGCAGGACAAGATGGCGATGCGTTCCAGTAGCCAACAGGACGTTGTCGGTATCTACATTTCCGCCCATCGGATTCCTGCTGACATGCTGGCGGAGGCGCTCGCGCGTATGCGAAAAAACGACGTGATTCCGCTCACCCTGCAACAGGCCAAGACAGTTGCGGCCCAAGACGGAGATCTAATCGATATTCTCGGCCCGATCCGCGGGCTGGTCGAGGTCGCAGCAAGCAGATCCGAAGACGACCTGGAGAACGCTGCCGATGCACTCCTCAACCAGATTGAAATCCTGGTCGAACAGTACGCGACATGAGCTCACTGGGACATCGCAACCAGCCGCCGACGCCGCCATGAAAGCAGCAGAACTGCTGGTCAATGCCCTGGAGGCGGAGGGAGTCGAGTATGTGTTCGGTCTTCCCGGCGAAGAGAACCTGGAATTCCTCGAGGCGCTTCGGGGTCATCCGGACATTCAGACCGTGCTGGTACGACAGGAGCAGGCCGCCGGCTTCATGGCCGCCACCTACGAACGTTTGACCGGAAAGATCGCTGTGGCGTACTCGACACTCGGCGCTGGCGCAACCAACCTGGTCACCTCGGTGGCTCACGCCAGCCTGGGAGGCTTCCCGGTGCTGTTCATTACCGGGCAGAAGCCAATCAGAGAGAACCGCCAGGGCCTCTACCAGCTGCTGGATGTGACCGGCCTCATGCGGCCTATTACGAAATCGGCTCGGACGATTGAGAGCGGAGCCGAAGTCGCGCACATGGTGCACGATGCGTTTCGTACGATGCGCGAAGGGCGCCCTGGACCTGTTCACCTCGAGTTGCCTCAAGACGTTGCAGCAGAAGAGACTGATGGACACCTTTCCCCGGCTCGGCATGGAGCCGCCCCTGTCGCTACTGAGGCCTCTCTCGATGCGGCCGCTGAAGCTATAGCTAATGCCAAGTCGCCACTGATCATGTTGGGTCCAGCGGCCGAACGGCACGGAGTACCCGAAGCAGTTCGATCACTCGTGGCCACAACGAACATCCCCTTCTGCAGCACGTGGATGGGAAAAGGCGTCGGCGACGAGCGATCTGATGAGTTCGTAGGAACGCTCACATCTCCTGGTCTCGACTACGTAGGAGCTGCTGTCTTGGCGGCCGATCTTGTTTTGAACGTTGGGCACGACATCGCTGAGAAAGCACCGTTCGTGATGTCACGTGACCGATCGCAACTCGTGATTCACGTCAACACATTCCCCGCTCACGGAGACGCCATCTACTTTCCTCAGCTTCAAGTTGTCGGCGAAGTCTCCCACTCACTGCGGCAGCTGGAGGATCGACTCCACGGAAGGTCGCGTGCCGATCACACATTCAGCCTCGAGATGGCTCGGAAGATGCGCGATTCGATCGAGCGATCGAGTGATGACCCCGGGACCGGGCCGATCCGCCCCCAATTCGTGGTTGCCCGAGTACGAGAGGCTTTGGCAGACGACGCGGTCGTCACTCTCGACAACGGGGTTCATAAACTCTGGTTCACCCGTAATTTTCCGGTATACACACCACGAACGCACATAGTCGACACCGCGCTCGGCTCCATGGGGACCGGATTGCCGGCGGCAATAGCCGCCGCGCTGGTCGAGCCGGATCGCCAGGTCGTCGCCGTTGTCGGGGACGGTGGGTTTCTGATGAACGTCCAAGAACTGGAGACTGCAGTTCGGCTGCGCCTGAACCTGGCCGTTGTCATTCTGAACGATTCAGGGTTGGGCATGATCAGGATGAAACAGAAAGCCGACGGATACCAGGCTTTCAATGTTGATTTCGACAATCCCGACTTCTCGGTCTTGACGAAAGCGTTCGGCGGCAACGGACACAGGATCGTCGACCCGGCCACGATTGCACCAACCCTGCGCTCGGCGTTGAATGGCGGAGGTGTGCACGTGATCGACATTCCAATCGACTACTCCGAGAACAATGCTCTCGTTGAAGAGATGAGAATGGCGGTCTCGCCCGTTGCGGGATGAGCCACGGCATGAGTTCGGCCCGCGGTCCGCTGTTCCTCAGCGACATGTTTCAATCGGATGAGATCCGGTCCTTCTTCGAGGCCCCGGCGATGCTCCGGCGTTATCTCGAGATCGAGGTGGCGATAGCGGAAGTCGAGGGCTCGCTGGGGCTGATACCTGAGGATGCAGCCCAGGCTCTGGCTAACGAACTCACCGTGGACGCAATAGACATGGACCGGTTCCATAGTGACCTGGAGAACACCGGATTCCCGATTGTCCCCTTGTTGCGGCAGGTCGTCGATCTGGTTTCCGAGGAATCCGCCCAGGTCGTTCATTGGGGTGCGACAACCCAGGACATCATGGACACTGCACTGGTGTTGCAGATGCGAGAGGCGCTCCGCCTCTTCCGCGTCCGCATCTCCCGACTGAGAGAAGTTCTCGCCGATCACGCCGACACACATAGATCGAGTGTCATGTTGGGGAGGAGCCAACTCCAGCACGCGCTGCCGACGACGTTTGGGCTGAAGGCTGCTGTTTGGCTCTCGATGTTCCAACGTCATGCCATGCGACTTACCCAACTCGAAGAGCGGCTCTACGTGGTGCAGTTCGGAGGTGCAGTGGGGACGCTCGCTGCACTCGGCACCGCCGGCTTGACCGTTCGCGACGCTTTAGCTGCCAGGCTTGAGTTGGGTGTGGCTCCGACAGCCTGGCACACCACACGTGATTCACTCGCTGAGGTGGTCTCCTATCTCGCCAATCTTACCGCCAGCCTCGGCAAGATCGGTCAAGACATCCTCCTGCTGGCGCAATCCGATGTCGGCGAAGTGCGGGAGCGTTGGACGCCGGGCCGAGGTGTGAGCAGCACCATGCCTCAAAAACGCAATCCGATCTCTGCGCAACAGATCACAGTGGTCGCCTCGAGCGTGGCCGATCTATCAGGCGCCATGTTCCGAGCCAGCGTTCACGATCACGAACGAGCGTCGGGAAACTGGATGAAGGAGTGGACTGTGATACCTGAGGCCTTCGTTGTGACTGGAAAGGCCCTCGATCTGACGATCGACTTGCTGGAAGGTCTTGAAGTCGATATCGACCGCATGCGCTCCAATGTGGAAGCGGACGAATTCATCATGGCTGAAGCGGTGATGATGGCCCTCGCCCCTCACCTGGGACGGGCCGGAGCACACGAAATAATCGCGGGTGCCGTTGAGACGGCTGTTGACAGCAACAAGTCATTTCAAATCGCGCTAGCGGCGATTCCTGCGGTCACTGATCATCTTTCCGACGTTGAGATCGAACACCTCCTGGCTCCTCACAATTATCTGGGGTCAAGCATCGAGATGATCGATCAGACACTGGCAGGCGAGGAGCCGTCGCAAGAAGAAGAGCCGGGGAGGGAAACACGTTGACCGAGAGGTCAAAATGAGAGCGGTTCTGGTAGCAGCCTCCCATTTGGGTCGTCAGTCGGGAAACAGCGTGACCGCTGTTCGGTGGCAATCGATCCTCCAAGACCTGGGATGGAACACCACCCTGCACAACCAGTTCAACGGTGAGTCCGCAGATCTGATGATCGCGTTGAACGCTTACCGAAGCGCAGAATCGATTCTCACATTTCGAGACCGATACCCAGATAGAGCTCTGATAGTTGCGTTGACAGGAACCGACCTCTATCGCTTTCTCAGATCCGACCCAGAGAAAACGACCGCTGCCGTCGCCGCGGCGGACCGTCTGGTGGTGCTGAACAACCTTGCTCCCCGCGTGTTGGCTGCAGATCAGCGCGACAAGTGTTTTGTCATCCTGGAGTCTGCGGATCCTCTGCCTGCAGGACGTAAACCTCTGACCCGACACTTCGACGTCTGTGTGGTGGGACACCTTCGTGAGGAGAAAGACCCACTCTTGGCCGCCGATGCGGTCCGCGGCTTGCCCTCCTCGAGCCGAATACGTGTACGTCACTATGGACGCGCCCATACCAGAGATTGGAACGTGCTCGCACAAAAGGAGATGGAGGAAAACCCGCGATACACGTGGTTTGGCGAGGTTTCTCACTGGCAAATCAGGCGCGCTCTTTCCACGAGCAGGCTCATGGTGGTTAGTTCCATCATGGAAGGTGGCCCAAACTGTTTGTCCGAGGCAATAGCTGCGGGGTTGCCGGCGGTTACCACAGATATCGACGGTTGCGTCGGCGTGCTCGGTGAAGCCTATCCGGGGTATTTTCCCGTCGGGAACAGCAGGGCACTAACCGATCTTCTCCTGCGGGCCGAGCAAGACTCCGCTTACCTATATGAGTTGGAGGAAGCCGTGGCGGTAATCGCCCCACAATTCACACGAGAGCAAGAACGCAGACGTTGGGCCAAGCTTCTCAACGATCTACTCGGCTCTAAATCTCCTCATGATTGAGATTGACGCCTCAACCGAGTTCAGCGATGACGCCTACGGCGAGATCACTGCCCTCCGCTACAGCACTGTGGAAGGTCGCCCGTCCGGGTTTGCCATGCAGGCAGCACCTTGGATCTGGCAGTATTTTGATCAGGCGGATATTCCGCCAGATCACCGACGCCTGCTCGATGTGGGATGCGGAACCGGAGATCTAGCCGCATACCTACTCGATCGAGGCGTTGAGTTAACCGGTCTGGATCGATCTCCTCACATGCTCGAGCACGCAGCGGAGAAGAACGGGGAGTATGTGCGGTCAGGCCGCGCCATGTTCGTCGAAGCTGATGCGAGCGACTTTCGCCTCCCGGAAGAGTTTGGGATGGCGGTGAGCACGTTCAACACGCTGAATCATTTGGCAGACTTCGAAGCCGTAGAAAAGTGTCTGGCGTCGGTTTCAAAGGCACTCGTACCTGGTGCGAGTTTCCTGTTTGATATCAATACTCGGCGTGGGCTGGAGAGCACTGTGGGTACGAACGTTGTGATCGATACAGACGAGGAGATCATCTTCAGAAAGAGAATCCGCTTCGAGAACAGGGTGATCCTCTACGCAACAGGGTGCTTTCTCCATGATGGGCGCTGGCATCGTTACAGGGAAACCATCGCAAAGATCTTCATCTCGACGACCGAACTGAGGCGAGCGTTGCTGAAGGCCGGGTTTGAGTCGGTTGTCTTCACAGCTGAGGACTTCAGAACAGAGATCGATGATCCGGAGGCCGAAGAAATAGCTCGAGTGGTGGCCATAAAGGAAAAAATGTGAGGTGGGATCAATGACTTCGTATCGAGAATTAGAACCGTTGGCCCAGCAGACGTCACCAGCTGCTGTGAGTGACGTGCTGCTCCGGATGGGACTCAGCTACCAGCACGACATGCACGGGGTGTTTCAGCAGACGCAGGGTCTACCAATGTTCGGTCAGGCGGTCACGCTCCGCTCCCTGCCCACTCGTCCGGACATGATTGAGGATCTTCGGACCGAGGCCCGAGGCGATCGGCTGCAAATGCCGTTTGATAAAGCCATGGAGGCAACCGTCGAAGGCAAAGTACTCGTCATTGACTCGTCCGGTCGTTCAGAGGTCACGGTTGGAGGCGGAACCAAATTCTCACGCCTAATGGCGACCGGTGCGGCCGGACTGGTCACCGACGGCTCGATTCGCGACAAAGAGGAGGTCACCCATTACGGATATTCTGTATATTCCCACGGATTCTCGCCACGATCCGGAACCACTCATACCCTTTTTCCACACGACTTCAACCTGCCGATCAATTGCGGTGGTGCGTTGGTCAGACCTGGTGATTATCTGATCGGCGACGAGACAGGGCTGGTTGTGATACCGGAGAACGAGGCGTCGGAGGTGTTGGAGGCCGCTGTTCTCAAGGAGCAGCTCGACGCTTTTGCGGCGAAGAAAATGGCCGAGAATGATGCCCCAGCCGGCCGGTACTTCCCGCCGGATGAGGAGACGATTAGTGAGTTCGCGGCGTCAATCGGTGTGTCTCGAGCTGACCTTCCCTTCTGATGGGATCTGGGTCCGATTGGAGCTCAATCCGGATGAACGTCGCCGACACGATCGGTAGAACGCCGTTGGTGCAGCTACAGAACGTGGTCGGCGAGATTGAAGCCACCGTGACGGCCAAACTCGAGTACTTCAACCCCGGCGGAAGCATCAAAGATCGGGCCGCCCTCGCCATGATCACCGCCGCTGAGGATGACGGGAAGCTCAAACCAGGGGGAACCCTGGTAGAGGCGACGAGCGGGAACACTGGATATGCGGTCGCGATGCTCGCGGCAGCCCGCGGCTATCGGGCAATAATCGTGTGCAACGAGACGCTACCCGAGGAGAAACAAGCGGTCCTTCGTGCTTACGGTGCGACCGTTGTCTTTGTGCCGGCAGATTCCGAGATGGACTCTCCCGACCACTACCTCAACACGGCGATGCGTATCGCCAACGAAAGCGACAACGCTGTCTTCTGCAACCAATCCTTTAACCCGGCCAACCCCGCAATTCATTACCGCACCACAGGTCCTGAGATTTGGGAGCAGACGGAAGGGCGCGTCACAGCCCTGGTGGCTACGGCAGGGACAGGCGGCACGATCAGCGGAGTTGGAAAATACTTGAAGGAGCAAAACCCAGACATTGCGGTGGTCATCGCCGACCCCAAGGGTTCTATCTACAAGGAGTATGTGGAATCAGGAAATATCGCTGAGCCCTCTGTCTACCTTGTCGAAGCGGCAGGCCAGAACGAGTCGTTCATCCCGGATGCCTTCGATCCCGACGTCGTTGATCGAGTGGTGGCCGTAAGTGACGCCGATTCGTTTGCTATGGCTCGCCGTCTCGCCAGAGAGGAAGGCATCTTCTGTGGCATCAGTAGTGGCACCAGCGTCAAGGCAGCCCTATCGGTAGCCAAGGATATGGGGGCAGATGACTTCGTCGTGGCGATTGTTCCCGACGCTGGAGACAGGTACCTGACTCGCCTCTACTCAGACGATTGGCTGCGGGACAACGTTCCCGATCTCGAGGGCATATAGCCAGGTCCTGGCCCCTGTTCTGCCGGCTACCGTCACGCTGCCAGCAACTGTGTGATCATGCCCTCCAGGTCATCGGAATCTGCTTGGAAGCCGTTGAAGCGAACACGTCGCCTGCGGTCGATGAGAACGGTCCAAGGGGTTCCGCCGGTCCGGTAGCGCTGCATAACCAGCGACAGCCGGCCGTCCGGGCCTGTGTCGTGCCCAAAAGGAATATCGAGCTCGTAGCGATCGGCCACCTTCTTTGCGCCTTCCAGCGTGTTGACTTCGAAGCCTTCGAACACGGTCTGGATGGCGACGAAAGCCACATCCTCATCCGCCAAACTGTCTTTGACGTCGAGAAGCGTGGGAAAGCCGTGGGAGTGACAACCGGGACACCACGACTGAAAGCAATACAGATAGATGACTCCGGCGGTCAGGTTCTCCAAGTCGAGAGCAGTCTGGCCGTTCGGCAGGTTGAACCACTGGGTAACACCCCATTCCGGGGCTGGTTCGCTAGCGATCCCGTAGCGACGCTGGCCGTGCACCGTCATCCTCGCCGTCCAATTCCCGTCCATAGAGGAGCTGAAACGTCGACTGCGATCCTTGAATCGTTGCTCTCATCAGCACTTGGTCCCCTGTGTTGCTGACGTCTGGGTTGGAGCCATTGAGCGTGATGTTACCGAGGAAGATCCAAAGTAGGGTTCCGTTCACCAATCCACCATGGCAGCGTGTCGAAAGGAAACACAATGAACGAGATAATCATGTATGGAGCCGATTGGTGCTCCGATTGCCGTCGTGCCAAGGCGTTCCTAGAGGAGAGCGGCGTCGACTATGAGTATCGAGACACGGTTCTCGACGAATCTGCTGTTGATACCGTCGAGATGCTCAACGAGGGACGGCGTGTCATACCGACGTTCCAGATCGCCGGCAAAACGTACACAAACCCCGATAACGGGACTCTGGCATCGGTGTTGGGAATCAACCCGCAGGGTCGAGTCGTCATGTATGGAGCTGACTGGTGTCCGGACTGCCGCCGGGCCAAGGCCTACCTGAACGAACACAACATCCACTTTCAATTCATTGACGTGGACGAGGTGGAGTGGGCAACGGCGGAGATCCAGGCTCTCAACAATGGCAAGCGGACCATCCCCACGATCCTCATCGATGACACCGTCTTCATCAATCCGGACAACCCGACCCTGAAAGAAGCCCTAGGGATCGGAGAGGAGACGGTCACCAAGCTCTACGACTCCATCGTCATTGGTGCTGGACCCGCAGGTTTGACAGCTGCTATCTACATGCAGCGGGCCAAGCACGACACCCTGGTGCTCGACAAGAGGAATGTAGGAGGCAATACCTTCCTGACCTCGAGGATCGAGAATTACCCCGGCTTCACCGAGATCTCCGGCCCGGACCTCATGGAGAAGATGTCGGACCAGGCCGAGACCTACGGGGCAACCATCAAACAAGGAGTCGAAGTCCAGGGTCTAGAACGTGTCAACGGCTCGTTCAGGCTCGCTACCAATTCGGGAGATTTCCTGGCGAGAACCGTCATCGTGGCCGTTGGATCCCAATATCAGACGCTCGACATCCCAGGCGAGGACGAGCTGCTAGGGATAGGAGTCCACTTCTGTGCCGCATGCGACGCCCCTTTCTACAAGGACAAAGACCTGATCGTGGTTGGCGGAGGCAACAGCGCCCTCGAAGAGGGCATCTATCTCACGAACTTCGCTGAGCACGTCACATTCGTGTCAAACAAGCCTGACTTCACGGCCGAGCCCATCTTTACCGAGAAGCTGGCGACGCTCCAAAACGTAACGACAGTGATGAATCAATCCGGTGAAGAGTTCGTGGCTAACGACGACGGCAGTTTCCGGGCGTTACGTGTTCGCGACAACGAGACCGGGGACGTCCAGGAGATAGAGGCCGACGGAGCCTTTGTGTTCGTCGGGCTGACTCCGAACACCTCGTTCCTGGCCGGCACCGTGGAACTGGACGATCGTGGCTATGTCGAAGTCGCACCGGGGTCAGTCGAGACGAGCATGGCCGGTGTATTCGCGGCAGGCGACAGCCGCAAAGGCGCCATCGCCCAGGTTGCCGCGGCCACCGGCGAGGGTGTACTGGCGAGCTTCGCCGCAGGTGAATACATCCGTCGCTCATGAGCTTTTTGCCAATTGGCTGTTTAAGGTCGAGCGAGAGATAAGTTCATCAGAGCCAATGACGGTGTTTCTTGGGAAGTGGACTTTCTCGAGAGTGGAGACAGAGATGTCGGCCACCATCGACGACAGAGGACTAACTGTCGAAGGTCGTGATATGGGGATCGGAGTAGTCGAGATCTGGGACGATCCCGTATACGAATACTCGGTAACCGTCGGAGCGGTCCACCTAGACGGTGTGTTGAGCGCCCTCCGCACCAAAATGGGAGACACTCCACCAACAGGCGAGCAGACCGAGAACCGCGACCGGCTCATCCTCGACTACCTCAGCGAAGCCTTCTCCAAAGGAACATTCCACAACAGCACCGACTACAGGCAATGGCTCGAAACCAACGACCTGCCCAACGATAGGGGTACTACCCCACCCGGCTAGCCACCCGTCCCGATTCGATGCAAGGTCAATCAAATTCAAGGTCACTGAGCGTGTAAATCGGTGAGTCGGATCGATATCAAATCAGGGCTCGATCCTGGTCGTCGGCATGAAGGCTGCCCACGCGAACCAGAACGTGTCGAGGTGCTCCAGCGACTGGAGCTGTTCCCCATCTCGAGGGCCGGCAACGGCGCGTCCGAGGAAGCTCCATGTGGTGCCACCCTGATCCTCCCAACCTTTCAGAGTCTTCCGAAAGGTCAAAGGGTCTCCACTGATCACGGCGCGAAAGACCATTGTCTGACCCACATCGCGGCCCGCTGCCACTTCCGCGCCATCCAGCGCCGACGCAAGACCACTCGTGTGGAAAACGACGACTGGCTCAGTGTCAAGCGTCACGTGCAACACGCCGTGCTGAGCCAGATTTTCCAGCGGTATTGCTAACGAGTCGGTTTCCCCACGAATACCGATGACGCGTGTCTTGGCTAGAAGCCGGTCGTCTATAGGCCCCCTGAACAGAAAAGGACTGGTCTGCACGTCGTCATATCCCGGGTACGGATTGCGGCCGTAGTTTCGGCTGTGACCGGTCTGTCTTGACAACACCAACCCGCCCTCGTGGTCGTTTCGAAACTGGTCCCAAGAAATCATCGAAGACGGGATGAAGTCGAGCTCTGTGCCAACCAGGTGACCGGCAATGGCTTGCCCGGTGAAATGGGACCAAAGAGACTCGGTCTGTCGGTCGTACATCACCATGGCGGACTGATAGAGCATTCCAGAGGTGCCGAATTCGAGGACACGGCCCCCGGCGCGACGGTCGTAGGTGATTGCCGAGTTGCACAGAGGGCAATACGACACCGTGATTGGTAAATCGGCGATCACATCGTTCACGAGTTCGTGCCATGTCATGATTTGCACCGGGTACGCCCTGGCCTCGCCGTTCACGGAGACGAAGATGACCGGTTCTCTACCTTTCAGCCAATCCACGCTGCGAGCCAGGAGCCAAACCGGATTATCAATGGATGGGATCCCATCGGGAGGTGGACCACCTGACATCAATTCATCCGTATCGACCAGCGGCTCACCAAAGACTGAATCGTCGGGATCCGCTAGAGCGGAGGGAACATCCTCACGTGGGCTGCTCACGGATTGCTGGCCTGGTCCGAAGCCTGTCGCCTCGGTGGAAGGAAGTCCGTGCGCATCGGTCATATGACGCACCCTATTCACCAGCGAGACGACCTAGACCGATCGCAAGTAGAACACCTCGCCTCGCATGTGACCTTCGCCGCTCTGGCGCATGACTGGAGTTACGGTGCTCTTGAATCTACGAGAGATGACATGACAGAGCCTTCGAAGGCCAATGGATTCGGAATTCGGGTTGGAAGACCGCTCCGTAGCATCGAGGCCGCCGCTCTTGCCGGTCTCATCCACGCGATGTTATCGATCATCTCCTTGAACATGCTGCTGGCAACTCCAGATCTGTCGTCCTCTGACTCCGAGATCCTGGAGCACTTCAGCAGTCCGAACGCGGGGGAAGGAGCCCTCTTCGCCCTGAACCTCATGGCCATCTCAATCATTGCGTTTCTGTGGTTCATTGGGGTGATCAGGAGCCGGATCGGACGGGACGAGCCCAAGTTCTTCGGCACCATCTTTCTTGGGGGCGGGATCCTCTATGCAGCGCTCAACCTCTTCGGTGCCGCTGCCCTGGCTGCCCCCTCCGTTCTTGTTGGTATTGGAGGGCATGTTCCTGACCCCGGCGCGGCGTCTATGGCTCGCAGTGTCGGAGTAATTGCAGTAGTCATCTTCATGCCGAGAATGCAAGCGCTGTTCGTTTTCTCGACGGCCGCATTGGGACTCCGCACGGGTGCCCTTCCCCGCTGGGCGGTGCTTGTCAGCTATCTATTGGGTGTCTGGCTTCTGGTCAATTTCACCTTCTTGACCCCTAACGTCTACCTCTTCCCGTCCTGGGTTGCTCTCATCAGCATCGAGCTTCTCATCCGACGGCATTCTCAGCCTGTCCTCAGCGAGTAGCACCGAGGCGTGTTTTCTGTGGAAGCGGGGAGCGGTGTCTGGGGGTATCGTCGCTCGGCATCGAAGGAGATATTGACGATGCGTCGCATCATCTGGTTTGTCGTCGTTGTAGGGCTGATCTGTGGGGGTGGTGTCTTCTGCTGGCGTTATCGACAATCGCGACGCTCCGTGACCGACACCGCCGGTGTCACCAATCGATTATCCGACACAGTGGATAGGGAAGCCCGATGGGAAGACGAGGGCGGGGCCCTGTTACCCGAGTGATGGCTTCGCCTGCTCATTTCTTTCCTCTCACGGACCTATGAGCCGCCGATGTTCACTGACGGATCTCATCTTGAATCAGGGTCGGTCGGCAAGGGATTCTTCGATCGCCTTGAATGACAACTCGGCGAGCATGGCGTTCGTTTTGAGGTAGTGGGCATGGGCGACAACTCCGACGGTAAGTGCCCAACCGCGACCCCGGTCCCACGTGTGGTCATCGACATCTATGGTCGATCGGAATGTTTCTCTGCTTCTGCCCGAGAAGAGCCACCATGCCACCATGACGTCACAGGCCGGATCACCGACGCCCATGAGACCGAAGTCGATGACGGCGGTGAGTTGCCCGTCGGTCGCGAGAAGGTTTCCTGAGTGAAGGTCGCCGTGAAGCCAGGCTGGAGGGCCGGACCACTGTGGGATTTTGAGGGCCGACTCCCATGCAGCAGCTAGTTCGTCGATGTCGAACACCCCACGTAGAGTGGTGATTGCTTCACGTGTCATTGCATCTCTGACCACAAGGGGCACACCTCGGTTGACGTTCTGTTCGCCGCTGAGTGGTCCATCTGCGGTATCGAGTCGTTGCAACGTGGAGACGAACTCGCCGAGCCGAGTTGCAGCTTGGTCGGTATCAGAAAGTCCATGGAGAAATGCGTTTTCGCCGGCTAACCAGTTGACAACTGACCAATGCGATGGGTAGCCCCTTCCCGGGTTTCCCATTGCAATGGGTACAGGTGTTGCTAATGGCAGGTGCGGTGCCAGCTTCGGCAGCCACAACACCTCCTTTTTAATGAAGTCGGCGGCCCAACTGACTAAAGGAAGCCTCACGGCTTTCTGATCACCGAGCCGATAGATCGCATTGCCGGTCCCAGCTGACTTGATTCGCTTCAAGGGAAGGTGGCACCACTCGGGAAACTGGTCGACAAGCAGCCCGGCGACCAGACTCTCGTTGACGGTCAGATCAAAGCCACTCATCGAGAATCGTCGCTCACGCTGGCTCAGTGTGCCCATCGGGGGCACACTCGAAGAGCACTCTTACTCAGATCCGCTTGAGTGGTGGTGGGTCCCAGCGTCCGTCGAGAATCTCGGGTCGTGGTGCGTAGAGACGCATGGTCACACCAAGAGGTCCCAGTGGTGCTGGAAGCCAGTTCGGCTCGCGATCGGGGCCGGGACTCTCGTGCCCGATGTTGAGATCGAGGGAACCGTCGTCGCTATATACGAGCGGGTCGCGGTCACCGAGTGCGTAACGCTCAAGCGGGTTGAGAACTGGGAAGCCTTCTCCGTCGTACATGGTGACCGACCAGAAGGCGTCCACTGGTGGGAGCCGGTCGGCGTCGAAGTGGAGGACATAGTTGTGATCTCCCACCGGTTGGTCACCGGAACTGTCGTGGAGCAACAACGGGTAGACGGCGTCCTCGACCAGGTTCGCTCCCAGGCCGACCATGGCGATAACGGCTCGGTACAGATAGTTAGTGCCGTAGACGCCCATGTTGGCACGCCCGATCGACCAGCCGTTGACCACCGGATTGAGTCTGGGAAGGGCAGACTGCATGGTTTCCTGCGCTGAGCCCGGTGCCCCCTCGAATGCATGTCGAACCTCCTGGGGAAGTGCATCGAAGTTGAACGGCTTGCCCGCATCGAGCCCGAGACGTGCCATCCGAGCGGTAATCGGCTGGTCGGTGACATGGGGCCGGTGGAGCTGCATCAGCTCAGCGGCGTAAGAGAAGAAGTCCAGGCCGCTCATGGAGTTGACCTGATCCAGCGGCGCCGTGTCCATGTCTACCGACGCCTCGACGGAGGCGTCGACCTGCAGCGGTGCTTCGGGCCAACGTGACAAAGGTGTGGCAACGAAGCCGCTCTGGACCTGGTGGACGGCTTCGTAGTCCGCCGGTCCGTTGGTCTGGGTCCTGCCGATGATCCACACATACGGTGTCGGTGCCTCGATACGAGTCGTTCCGTCGGGCACTGCACCGTCCCAGCCCTGGGGCACCAGCGCAAAGTGACCCGCACCGGTACCGGTGGTTCGACTGCCGGGCGCGGCGAAAACATCGGTCCACATGTCCATCATCGGCAACATGTAATAACGCCCATCCGTGTCCGCTGCCGACACCACCATCGGCTCCTCAGTCAGATCCAGAAAAACGATCGAATACAGTGTGTCGAAGTTGGGTCGCACCACCTCTTTGAAATCCCCTGGAGGGAACGCCGACATATGAGAGAACACGTTGGATGGGCCAAGACCCGGCTTCACTCCCAATGGGACGTTGGTCCCCACCTTTCGCGTGACATCCATCAGGACCAGCGGATAGAGAAAGAGGTAGGCCTCTTCGGCTATCTGATTCTGCTCATGCTGTTCCAACATCAGAGGTCCCTCCGGCTCTACCTATCGTGGTCCAAACAAACCTAGCCGACCGATATCCACCTGGATAAGCAGCGGTAGTAGCAAGACACCGAGCACTAAAGGTTCATCTCTTGATGCTCGCCGAAGGAGGAGACCATGACCGAAGAGAGGGACTGGGAAATCGGTCCCGTCAACCTTCCTGCACCTGCGGGAGCAAGCGACGTGCTGGCAGACTCGATCCGCAACACTCCAAAGCCCGACGTGCCCGCGAGAAGGCAAATGGTCCCGCGCAACGAGGCAGAGTGGGCCGCCGCCGTCGAGGAAATTGATAAAGCGAACAGGGCCTCAGCGGTTGTGCTCGCCGACGAGGTTGCGGTCACCGTCGGCGCGGAGCGAATGGGCGGCATCGGTACCCATCGAGTGACGCCACCTGAGATTGATCCTCGTCACCGAGATCACCTTTTCATCTATGTCCACGGCGGTGCATATGTGTTGAACGCTGGCGAGGCCGGACTACCCGAGGCCATACTGATCGCCGCTCGGACCAAGATGCCGGTCCTGTCGGTGGATTATCGGATGCCACCTCAGTATCCCTTCCCGGCTGCTCTCGACGACGTTATAGCGGTTTGGGAATATCTTCTGGCTACTCATTCGGCGACCTCGATGGCTATGGGCGGGGTGTCGGCTGGGGGCGGCCTGATCTTGGCTGCCGTCCAAAACCTCATCTCTGAGGGCGACCAAATCCCCGGGGCGCTCTATGCGGGAACCCCCTGGGCTGATCTGACCAACACCGGCGACTCGTATCACACGAACGAAGGCGTTGACCGTCTGCTCGTCACCTATGACGGGTTCCTCGCTGCAGCAGCCCACCTCTATGCCGGGTCTCGCGACCTCACCGAGCCTTTGATCTCTCCGGTGTACGGGGACTTCACCGGTTTCCCACCGACATTCTTGGTCACAGGAACCCGTGATCTCTTCTTGAGCAACACTGTGCGCACACACACAAAGCTCCGAGCCGCCGGAGTAACTGCCGACCTGCTGGTCTTCGAGGGCGTCTCTCATGGTGACTATGCCATCGAAACCACATCGCCAGAGTCAAACCTCACGTACACCGACCTGGACGCCTTCCTGCTAGGACATCTCCGACCACCGGACAGCTCGGTCCGTCATCAATCGGGAGCTTGATACGACCGAACTCTCTCAGGGGAGTACTCCCATCGCCGTTGTGCGTGGCCGTGGTATCGCCGCGTTCGACCGGCTCCACTTCAAGCACGAATCGCCAATCTGCGCTGTAGTCGAAGCACAGCAGTCCTCCCCCGCGGCGGACGTCTCCATCCTCGAGCGCTGATTGGGGGTGAGTAGCAAAGAGCATCGCGTGAACCGCGCCATGCATGCCACGTGGCCGGCCCCGGAGGCGAGATACGAACAGCATTGCTCCGAGTCGTGTTGTTTCTGGCCGACGTTTGTAATACCGATTCTGCCTCGTGTCCGACCCAGGGCCCCCACAGGACCGATTCCGCTGGGAAGGCATCGTGATCGATCCGATCGGTGCCAGCCTTGGTGCTGGGAGTCCACGCCGTTGAGCTCCATGACGGGAATCTCGTCACGGATAATTCGGCGGGTTCTGCCTAAACCCGTGCTGCCATGACCATCAGATGGGAACTCATACATTCTGGCTCGCCTGTAGGGTCCGCACTGCAGCGCTATTGCTCGACAGAGGAGTGAAGCTGTGACACATCTGACTGCAGTATTTCTCAACTGCACATTGAAACCATCGCCCGCCGTATCGAACACAGAAGCCCTCGCGAACAAGGTCGTCGAGTGGCTCGACCATCTCGAGGTCGCAAGTGAGATGGTTCGAGTTGTCGACTACAACGTCAAACCCGGCGCAACATCGGACGAGGGCGATGGCGACGAATGGCCACTGATCCTCGAGAAGATCAAACGTGCCGACATCATCGTGATAGCAACGCCTATCTGGTTCGGACTGCGCTCCAGCGTTGCTCAGCAGGTAATCGAACGGCTCGACGGCACCTATGCAGAACGCAACGAACGGGGCCAATTCCCTTTGTACAACAAGGTGGCTGGTGTTGTCGTTACAGGAAACGAGGACGGTGCCCACGCAGCGGCAGAGTCAACTCTCTTTAACCTGTCGCACTTTGGTTGCGCCATTCCTCCAAACGCCGATACCTATTGGGTGGGAGACGCTGGACCGGGCCCGTCGTACATCGAGGCGGGACAGGATCACGCCTACACGAAACGGACTACCAAATGGATGGCTTTGAACCTCGTTCACCTTGCCAAGACGTTGAGAGCCAATCCATTCACCGAACCCATCCCACCGCTTGACGCGGACCATTCACCGGGCGCGTCCGCAATGGAAAGCAACCTTCTTGGTAGCTGAGAATTCATAGGACCATCGGGTATGGAGCCCTAATGAGCAGGCGCGGGCGGCAGGTGTCGGCATATCTCGTCGGGTATCTGTAGTTTCGGCCTCCCACCTTCAAGGAAGATCAATGGCCTGGGATATAGAAGTCGAACTGGTCAACAAACCCGGGACGATCGCTGATCTTGGCGAGGCTGCCGCAGCGGCTGGAGTGAATCTCTCCGGTGGCTGTGGGTTCGCTTGTGAGGGTGTTGGTGTGATGCATGTTCTCGTTGACGACCCAGACCGGGCGGCCGATGCCTTCGAATCAGCTGGACTGATCGTCCGAGGGCGACGTGAGGTATTGGTGACCGCCGGAGCGAACAGGCCCGGTGCACTCGGGGAGCTCGCTCGTCGGTTTGCCAACGCTGGGGTCAACATCGATCTCATCTATCTGGCGTCTGACAATCGGATGGTGCTCGGCCTTGATGACATGGACGCTGGACAAGCCGTCATCTAACCGCGGCAATCCTTGATCGATCCGGCATATACGCTTCATCGATGCCCAATCGTCTTGCCAACGCCACCTCTCCGTATCTCCTCCAGCACATGGATAATCCTGTCGATTGGCACGAGTGGGGTGACGAGGCGTTCACCGAGGCGCGAAATCGCGATGTCCCCGTACTGCTTAGCGTTGGATACGCGGCCTGTCACTGGTGTCATGTCATGGCCCATGAGTCGTTCGAGGACCCTCAAACTGCTGAAGAGATGAACCGGCTCTTTGTGAACATCAAAGTCGATCGCGAGGAACGGCCCGACGTCGACTCCATCTACATGGAGGCAGTCCAAGCGATGTCGGGACAGGGCGGTTGGCCGATGACGGTGTGGCTCGACCCCGATGGGCGGCCCTTCTTTGCCGGCACGTACTTTCCCAATGAGCCGCTCCATGGGATGCCTAGTTTCCGCGAGGTCATGTCAACGGTGTCAACGGCATGGCAAGAGCCACAACCAAGTTTGCCTACGACCTTTGGGGCGACACCATCAATGTGGCATCGAGAATGGAGTCCTCGGGAGAGCCAGGGCGCATTCAGGTGGCCCAAGGCGCCTTCTCCAGACTACGCGACAAGTATGTGCTTGAACCTCGGGGCATGATCGAAATCAAGGGAAAAGGCGAAATGGAAACCTGGTTCCTCGAGGCGCCGATCTGATAGGACGGTCGAACGGACAGGCCACCCTTGCTCACCGCGACCGCTGCTCTGCCCGCCGAAATCGCAGGCATTATGCGCTTCAGAACTGCCGCCTCGTTGAAGGCATATCAAAGGGGCCGGCGGGTTGTGGACAGGACTGGGGTGGGCTTCACCGCCTAGACGGGATCGAGACCCCCGCCGACGCCCGGGCAGCACTCTGATGTGGTCGCGAATTGGATGCGACGCCTGTAACGAAGTGGCGCAGTCGCGGTTTTCGCCTTGTGAGACTTGCCTTTCCTCAGACGAGTCGAGGGATCGAACTTGTGACCCGCTCGTTGGATAGGGAGGTTTCATGTACGCATTCGGTCTGGGGTGGTCTGGGGTGGTCTGGGGTGGTCTGTCGTGGTCGTATGTAGTCGCGACGCACAGGCGCGCTACGCTTGCAGACAACAGCATCGCCGATTTTCTCTTTAACCATAAGGCTTATCTGGGTGGAGCTGAGGGGATTTGAACCCCTGACCCCCTCGTTGCGAACGATCCCGCTGA
>Ga0209988_10000637_pt1 | contig 22176 bp, 20 predicted proteins | sample N075metaG_FD_183115 | JGI IMG/M metagenome (GOLD analysis project Ga0209988, IMG submission 183115) | Deep subsurface microbial communities from Kermadec Trench to uncover new lineages of life (NeLLi) - N075 metaG (SPAdes) (version 2) | ecosystem: Environmental > Aquatic > Marine > Ocean trench... | reverse complement strand
CGACGAAAGATTTAGTGGAGATCGAGACGGGGTCGGGCGAGCCCATGGGCAGTGTGATCTGGTTGCACGGTCTCGGCGCGGATGGCCACGATTTTGAGCCGATCGTTCCAGAGTTATGGTCGCCGTCAGAGCCTGGCCTGCGTTTCGTTTTTCCGCACGCACCGATACGACCCGTGACGATCAACGGTGGCATGAAGATGCGTGCGTGGTTCGACATTCTGAGCCTGGATCGCGACGGCTTGGCCGATGAAGCCGGCGTGCGAGCAAGCGCTAAGATTCTCGAAGACCTGATCCAGCGCGAACTGGAACGCGGTATCGACGCGAGCAAGATAGTGGTTGCCGGTTTTTCGCAAGGCGGCGCCATCGCGTTACATGCGGCGCTCCGGTCACAGCAGAAGCTTGCCGGCCTGATGGCGCTATCGACCTACATGCCACTGGCCAGTGCGTTTGAAGATGAAGTGCTTGGGACAAATGCGGTCGACCCGCGCGATCTACCCATATTCATGGCGCATGGCACGTTCGATCCGGTGTTGCCAATGGAGTTGGGCCGGGAGTCCGCGGATCTGCTGATCGCGTCGGGCTTCGATGTCGAATGGCACGACTACCCGATGGCCCATGCAGTCTGCGCTGCAGAAATCGACGATATTCGGCGTTGGCTACAGACTATCTACGCGTTCGAATGAGCGCTGCGACTGGCCGGTATTGTTGCCGTTCGAATCGAATCGTCGCTCGAGAAATGACCACCTGCCATCGCGATCGGCCAGCACGACAGTAGAGCAACGCGTGCCGTATTCAGGCAGTACGACAAAAGGTGCGGTAAATGCGTGCGCGGTCGCGAAGGGCAATCGTTCACTCCGAACCTCATCGACCGGGCCTTTGTCACGGTCCCCGAGCAGCCGCATTAGCGACGTCTCGTTAACAGCGTTGTTGCTGATTAATTGCTGGAGTCGGCGCTTGCTACGCTCGACCTTTTCCCACGGCGTGTCGAGCGTCGCGTTGCTCAAACCGTAAATACCTGGCGCGAGTTCCCGGACGTCGCCATCCCGGTTTGACAGGTACGACAGCGAGTCACCATCCGACACGAGCAGGTTGAATCCCGAATATTTGGCAGGGCTGATCGATTGCAGATAATCGAACGGTGATGCGTCGCTCAGCAAGAACGCTGTCACAAGATTGCCTCGTGATTGCAGCCCAGGCCGGGTAGGTTGTGCGTCGCGATAATTACTGACTGCCGCGAATCGGCCGGAGCGATGCACGGCGAGCCAGGTGCCACCGGCCTGTAGATCGCGGCCGCCCAGGATGTCGGGCTGGTCCGCCCACCAGCGGGCGTCCTGTGTTGGGCGAACATGAAGCTCATCGCGATTGCCGCCGACCACCAAAGGATAGCCAGCATCCACTTGAAACGCGATGACAATCAGGCACATCCTATTTTGTGTCGCCGCGTTCCAGCCAGTCGTCAACGAGCCGGCGCGCGATCGAAATCCTGAACGGAAGTTTTGGAAAACCGGAGCGCAGCTCCTTGCGCGTGAACCACTGTGCATCCTCGAGCTCGCTATCATTCAGCACGATGTCGGACGAGCTCGCCTCGGCCACAAAGCCGAGCATCAGCGAGGATGGAAATGGCCACGGCTGTGAGCTGTGATACGACACCCGGCCGACACGAACATTCGTTTCTTCGTAAACCTCGCGGCGCACTGCGTCTTCAAGACTCTCGCCCGGTTCGACGAATCCGGCGATGGTCGAATAGCGGCCTTCTGGCCAGCTTGTCTGCCGCCCAAGCAGGCACCGTTTGCCATCGGAGACCAGCACGATGATGGCTGGATCGACGCGAGGAAAAATTTCCCGGCGGCAGTCGTCATTCATGCAGACGCGCGAATTGCCCGCTGCCTCAGACCGGGCGGACGATCCGCAGACACCGCAGAAAACCTGTGAGATGTGCCAGAGAGCCAGCGCTCTTGCGTGGGCGACCAGATTGGCCTCGTCGGCTGGCAATACCGTACCGAGATAGCGGAGATCGTGAAATTCACCGAGTTCGCGGAATGGCGTATCGGTGGCTGCGCTGATGGACAATGCGAACGCCGGCCGATCACGAAACAGGCCGAGGAAAATCAGATCGCGGTCATCGACCATCGAACGAATCTGATCTCGATTGAGCAACACCACTGCCAGCGGATCACCACCGACCAGGCACCGGTCACCCCAGACCGGCACAAAGCAGCTGTCTGCGCTCAGAACGGCTTCAGCAAGCCAGTCCGAATCTTTGCGGCGCTCGCCGATTCGGTCGACGAATGCGCCCGCAAATACGTTGTGGTTTTCCATGGGATCTCCCGGGCAACGCGCAGTCTACGCCTCGGGGCTGCCTAGGCGCCAGCGTAGCTGTGAACGCCCGGGCGGCGATGCCGGTGTGCTGCGATCTCACAAGCCGGGCAAGTCCGGTGGTCAAGCGCGTAAGCATCCTGGACGTAGCGGGCTTTGCAGGCGGCACAAACGGCAAGGTACAACTCGTCATTGTAGGAAATGCTGTGCAGCAGATTCCATGCCCACTCGAAGCTCAGAGAGGGATCTTCGTGCAACAACAGGTAGGTTTCGAATGCGCGGCAAACCCGGTGGCCGAATTCAACGTCGGGTCGCGGCCAGCACGGCGTAATGTTGTTGTCCGAATCAATGCGCAGCAGCAGACCGCTGCAAAACAATACGACCAGCGTTGTAGCCTGCAGTTGATTTTCCGGATTTTTTACAAATCGCGTGATCTGCCGCGGTGACTTGCCGCGTCTGCGGCGAATATCGGTGTTGCCGGTGTCGCGAAAGTACGTAGTGTACAGTTTGCGGATCCGGTCATCGGACAATCCCGTGCATTCGCGAATTGTGCGCGTCCTCGCTTCATGCCGAATCATCCTGAGGGCCAGCTCAAACTGGCTGCGTTCGGCGGCATAGCGGTCATCGGTAAGTCGCATTTAATACCTTTTATGAGAGAAATAGACCATATATAGTGATATAAGAGCATATAGTATCCATACAGGGTCGAGCAATACATAAACCCGTATTTCGACACTCCCACCATAAATGCCAACAATGAGGGAAGCGCATGGACTTTAACGGACCTGAGCCCGCCGATCTGGCGGAGGTGCAATCACTCAATATCGCGTTTCTCGAGTACCTGCGTGCGGCCCCGGACGGGCAATTACTGCAGCAGCTGCCGACGTCTCTCAGGCCGGCCGTTGTCGCACTCACCGACCGGCAGGTGCAGCGGCTGGCTGCGGTGCCGTTTTTGCTGCTAACGATGCGCGAGTCTGACCATGCGTACTGGGCGCGGCTATTCGGCGACCGGCCGATGGGCGACTTGTTCGCTTGTGCACCGGTTGTTGTCGATGAACTGGGGCGGATCACATCGGCCACGCTGGGATTTGTGTGGCAGCTGTCACGCAGAAATCCGTACGCAACTCGACTGGTCTGTGGTGGAACTCTCGATTGGTGCGAGCAACTGGCTGCCTGCACCCTGTTGCGTCTTCTGCAACGAGCGGTCGATCACCAGGACCTCATCGGAGTGCGATTTTCCGGCAGCATCGAGTTCTGGCACCGGCTGCTTGGCGCCGGCCTGAGTTCGGAGGCGGGCGTTCGACGGGCAGCACACTTGTGTGCTTTGCAAACCGTGCTGACAGCACCCGAGCTGATGAACGGTAGCCGACTACGGGCAGCCGCCTGTCATTCTGCTGTGCCCACTTTGACGGTTCGGGAACGATCCATCCGGCAAGAGGACGAATCAACCTGACAGCGATATGACGGCTCTCGGGGAGCATGCGTACAATACGCGTGCCTATGCATGCTCTCTCTATAAAAAACCTCCGCAAGACCTACGCCAATGGCAACGTTGCACTTGAGGGAATAGATCTCTCTGTCAAGGCCGGTGATTTTTATGCGTTGCTGGGACCGAATGGCGCCGGCAAGACGACAGCGATAGGCATCGTCAGCTCGTTGGTTAATAAGAGTAGTGGCGAGGTCGAGATATTCGGCCACAGCATCGATACCGATCTCGAAGCCGCCAAAGCGTGTATTGGACTGGTGCCACAGGAAATCAATATGAACCTGTGGGAAAGCGTGCACAACGTCGTTTTGAACCAGGCCGGCTACTATGGGCTCGGTCGGCAGCTCGCAGAAGAACGATCCGAAAAATACCTGCGGGCGCTACGGCTGTGGGACCGGCGCGCGGATCAGGCCCGTACGCTGTCCGGCGGAATGAAGCGCCGCTTGATGATCGCCAGGGCGCTCGTCCACGAACCCCGGCTACTGATTCTCGATGAGCCGACCGCGGGTGTCGACATCGAAATACGACGTTCGATGTGGACCTTCCTGCGCGAGATCAACGCGGCAGGAACCACGATCATTCTGACCACCCATTATCTCGAGGAAGCCGAATCGTTGTGCCGCGATGTCGCAATTATTGATGAAGGGCGGATTATCGAAGACGCTCCGATGAGTACCGTGTTGCGCAAACTGCAGCGTGAAGTCTTCGTGCTCAGCATCCAGGACGCACTTGAGGAAGCACCACAGCTCAACGGATTTGAGACGACAATGCGTGGGAGCTGCGAGATCGAAGTCGAAAAGGGGCCCTCCCACAGCCTTAATGATCTGTTCTCACAGCTAGACGAACGCAATATCAAGGTCGTCAGTCTGCGTAACAAGACGAATCGGCTGGAAGAACTTTTCATGGGGCTTGTCGAGCAGAAACAAGGCGGACGCAAAGAGGTCGCCGGACAATGAACGTCGCGCTGAACCTCGTCGCCCTAAGGACCATTGTTCGCAAGGAAGTCGTTCGCGTCTTGCGCATCTGGGTACAAACGCTCGTTCCGCCTGCGATTACGATGACGCTGTATTTCATCATTTTCGGCAACCTGATCGGACGTCGCATTGGAACGATGGATGGGTTCGACTACATGCAATACATCGCACCCGGACTGATCATGATGGCGGTCATAACCAGTTCCTACGGCAATGTAGTGTCATCTTTCTTCGGCGCCAAGTTTGGGCGTCATGTTGAAGAAATGCTGGTTTCCCCGATGTCCAACGCGACCATCATTCTCGGCCATGTTGCCGGAGGAGTGTTGCGGGGAATTCTGATCGGCGCGCTCGTCACTGCCATTGCGTTGTTCTTTACCAAGCTCGATGTTCGCTATCCGCTGGTCACAATTTCGATAGTGCTGCTGTCATCAATCGTATTCGCGCTCGCTGGCTTCATCAATGCGATATTCGCATCAAAATTCGACGACATTTCGATTATTCCGACGTTTGTAATAACGCCGCTCACTTATCTTGGCGGTGTCTTCTACTCGATTTCCTTGTTGGCACCATTCTGGCAAAAGGTATCACTCGCCAATCCGATCCTCTACATGGTTAACGCATTTCGATACGGCGTCCTGGGCCGGTCGGATATCGGCATTGGCACGGCGTATGTCATCTTGATCGCGTTCGCCGTCGTTTTGTTCATCGCCTGTCTGCAGCTTATGCGGCGGGGCGTCGGCATCCGGGAATAGTCATGTGCGGTCGTTTTGCATTTTATTCACCCAGTGAAGCGACGGCTGCACTGTTCGGAATTGGTGGTTCAATCGCGGTAGAGCCGCGTTACAACATCGCGCCGACACAGTTCATCGTGGCGATACGCAACAGCGAAGAGTCGGGACGCGAGCTCACGATGTTTCGCTGGGGCCTCATTCCTTCCTGGGCGAAAGATCCGTCGATCGGCAATCGCATGATCAATGCGCGTGCCGAAACGGTAACGGAGAAACCGTCATTCCGTGCTGCGTATCGCCGCCGCCGCTGTCTCGTGCTGGCGGACGGCTTCTATGAGTGGAAGAAAGAGGGTGATACGAAGACGCCCTGGTTCATTTCACTGGCCAGTGGCGCACCGTTCGCGTTCGCGGGGCTGTGGGAAAACTGGCAGTCAAAGGAAACTGACGAATCGATTCAGAGCACGACGATTATTACGACGGCGGCGAACGAGTTCATGGCCACGCTGCATCAACGTATGCCCGTCGTTCTGCAGCCGGATACCGCTGATCGCTGGTTGGCCGGTGATGATGATCTGATTGACGATGTCGCCAGCAACAGCCCGGAATTCACAGCATGGCCCGTCGATCGTCGGGTCAATAACGCCCGCAATGAGGGCGAATACCTGATTCGCCGGCAAGACTTGCAGGCTACTGGCGCGGAAGCAGAAAGTCTCTGCCCTGGTACCTGAGAATTACTCCGTCGAGCGTAATTTCGTTGACGATCGGTCCCTCGGCGATGCGTGACTTTTCACGGTGCTTGACCATGTTAATGAATACGAAACGCCCGGCTGGGTCCTCACTGTAGACGTGAATGTCGAGGTGCAGCTCGGCGAGCTGCAGCGAACCGTCGAGGCGTAGCTGGTCGATCGTCGGAATAATTGCTTTCGATGCGGGTCGCGACGGCGCAAGCTCCTGATGACCGTCAGGCTCCTCAAACTCTTCATGTTCTTCGATGGCGTCAGCGATCTGTTCCTCGAAGCTCGCGGTACCGTCGGCGGTCGGAGCTTCGACGGTTTCTTCGACATTGCTGATCTGCGTGGATTGCTCGGCTACCGTCTCAGTCGGTGCAGGCTCAGAGCGCATCAGGATGCCGATTAACACGGCGAAATTTATACCGAGGAGTACTGCGAGCAGCCACAACCAGCGAGCTGGATTCGGTTTTTCCGAACTTGTTGGCACGCTGGAGAACTCCGCGGAACCTTGCTGCTGACGCTCGGTTTCTGACTTCTTCAATGCGTCGAGTATGAACGACATGTCTTATTCCTGCGCGAGCCGCGGTATCGTAAGGCGCGGCGTGCTGTCGGGTTCGAGCAGCGAATTGATGATGATCTGGGTTTGCTGTCCTGCCAGGCCGTCGACATCCAGTCGGTGATCGCGTTGAAATTCACGCACCTGTCGTTGCAGCTCCGGATCATAGACATTGGAATCGAATGGCTCGGCGCGATACCGCTCGTCGATGGCTGCGAGGCTTTCGCGTAGCCAGACCACATTCGAATTTCGCATGCCAGGCAGCAGCGAAACAGCAACGCCGTTCGGCGGTCGCCACAACAGCTGGTAGGTGCCGAACCACAGTTCTGAAATGACGCTGACTGGGTGGGAAACCGATACGCCGCCGATAGAAAGCTCTGCCCACTCGCCCGAAATCGAAGTCAGAACGACGTGATGTGTTCTGCCGGCCCGATCGACGAGCTGCAATATGGCCGGCCGGTCAAGCTGCCGCAAACCGCTCCACGAGCCCCGGTGACTAAGGCAGCTGTAACCGAGTGAGATCGCCTGTGCGCATTGAGACCGGGCGGAATCGCCAACGTCGATATTCCAGATTTCGAACAGTGTTGAAAGCGCCGTGTTGGCGCTGGTCAACTCTTGCGAAAGATTGAGTTGCTCACTGAGCGACACCGACGGCTCGGGCTCGGCCGCATCGTCTGCCACTGCGGAGGTCGCGGCAATAGCGGCAATAGCGGCAATAGCGGTTGCGCCAGGCATTAGCGTAGCGACTTCGATGGTCGACGGGCGCTGCCCGACGTTAAACCCGATACTAATGGCCAACACGAGTGCTGCGGCTATGGCCACTGCTGGCGCAATCCACCGCCAACCCGTCCGCAAGTGAGGCTCACCGCTGATTTCAGCTGCGGCACGGCGAACGAGGCGACGGCCGACAAGCCGGCGGCCCTGACTGTATGCCCCCAGCAGTGCGCGATCGCAAATGACATTGATGAGTCGTGGCACGCCTTGCGACAACCGGAACACGGCGCGCTTTGCTCTTGCGTCGAATATCTCACTTAGCGCACCGGCGACTTTAAGGCGATGCTCGATGTATTGACCGGTTTCTTCCGGCGACAGTGGCTCAAGGTGATAGCGGCCCGTAATGCGCTGCGCCAGCTGTCGAAGATCGTTGCGGGCAAGCAATTCGCGCAGCTCGGGCTGGCCAATCAGGATGATCTGCAACAACTTTTGTCTTGCGGTTTCGAGATTGGTCAGCAATCGCACTTCTTCGAGCACCTCCGGTGCAAGATTCTGAGCCTCGTCGACAACAAGAATGGTGCGCCTGCCGTCTGCATGCGCGTCAAGCAAATACCGGTTAAGCGCATCGATCAACGCCTTGATGCTGTCCTTCCGTTTTGGCACCTTGATGCCGAGTTCCTCGCAAATGGCCTCGAGAAACTCAAGTGCGGAGAGCTGTGGATTGAGTACGACCGCGACATCGGCGTTGCTCGGTACCCGATTGAGTAACAGCGTGCGACACAGTGTCGTCTTGCCCGTGCCGACCTCGCCCGTCAGTTGAATAAAGCCGCCGCTTTCGGTGACGCCGTAAACAAGGTGTGCTAGCGCCTCGCTATGGCGCTCGCTCAAAAACAAGTAACGCGGGTCAGGCGTTATCGAAAACGGCTTCTCATTAAGACCAAAAAAGTTGCAGTACATAGTTCTTGGAGTCTAACCCAATCAAGGCCGATGCAAGGTCCTTGCACGACCGACTGATGCGGTGCCAAAGCGATCCTGAATCTCGTCGACGGCCTGGTCGATATTGCGCGCCGCTCCACCCACGTCGTCCGCAAACAGGTCGCGTTGTTCGTCGGGGGACAGCCTGCTGCCACCAACGCCGAGTAAGCGAATGCGCACATCCGGATTACTCTCCAGCCAGGTGGACAGCAGGTCCCGGGCGATCTGGAAAATCTGGTCGGTATTGTTGACGGGCGGCTGCAGACTTTTCTGTCGCGTAAAGGTCTGAAAATCGGACTGCCGGATCTTGATCTGGACAGTACCGGCCTGAAGCTCGGATTTCCGCAGACGACGCGCCGTCGTCTCAGACAGCGCCAACAGTTCGCGATCCATGTCCTGTCTGTCGCTGAGGTCAATATCGAATGTCTCCTCGGCGCTAATCGACTTTTCCTCACGATCGGGAACGACGGGGCGGTTGTCGGTGCCGGACGCGCGGTCCCTGGTCCTTTGCGTATACCGACCGAATACGGGCTCGAGATCGCGATCCGGCGCTTGTCTTAAATCCGCGATGCGGAACACGTTGATGTCGTGAAGCCGGGTTAGTGTTTGCCGGCCAATACCGGGAATGACCGATACCGGTAGCGGGTCCAGCGTCGCCTGACAATTGTCGCTGGTGACGACGACGAGGCCATCGGGCTTATCCAGGTCCGATGCGATCTTGGCGACCAGTTTGTTCTCGGCGACGCCGACAGAGGCCGTTAGCCCGGTACGCTCACGAATGGCGCGCTTGATGACGCTGGCGATTTGCTGACCCGAACCATGCAACGCCCGGCTGTCCGTTACGTCGAGAAATGCTTCGTCGAGCGATAACCCTTCAACAAGCGGTGTGAACTCACGAAAAACCTCGAATATTTGCTGCGATACAGCCTTGTATCGAGACATGCGTGGCGCGACCCGAATCAGATCCGGGCAACGGCGCGTGGCTTCGGCCATCGGCATCGCTGACCGCACTCCGAACTCGCGCACTTCGTAGCTCGCGGCGGCAACGACACCGCGATTGCTGCTACCTCCGACGACAACGGGTTTGCCACGCAATTCGGGATTGTCGCGCTGCTCTATGGAGGTGTAAAAGGCGTCCATGTCGACATGCAGAACTGTGCGCTTAACGGTCACTACTGATTGTCCTAGCTGCCGCGTTCGACGATAAACCGGGCTAACCAGCGCAGCGATTCGGCCTCTTCACCAAAATCATCGAGTGCTTCTATCGCACTCTGCAGCAAGTCATTACAGCGACTGCGCGCCTCGGCCAGCCCCATCAGGCCCGGGTAAGTAGCCTTGTTCAGATGTTGATCGGCACCCGATTGCTTGCCTATTACTTCCGTATCACCCTCTACATCGAGAATGTCGTCCCTGATCTGGAATGCGATTCCAATCGTACGGCCGAAGGCATCGATCGCAGAAGCGCGTTCGGGGCTGAGATTACCGGCCAGCAACGATGCCGATACGACCGCGGCATGAATTAATGCACCGGTTTTCAGCGCGTACATGTGTTCGATTTCCTCGGCGGCAAGTGAGCGCCCTTCGGCAGCGAGGTCGAGCGACTGGCCGCCGGTCATGCCAATCGATCCGCAGGCATCGGCGACCATCTTGACGAGCCGCGCCAGCGATCTGGGAGGTACGTCGGGAATGTCGGCCAGCACGCTGAAGGCGAGCGGCTGCAATGCGTCTGCCGCGAGAATGGCCGTGGCTTCGTCGTACTTGCGGTGCAGTGTTGGTTTGCCGCGGCGCAAATCGTCATTGTCCATGGCCGGCAGGTCATCGTGCACCAGCGAAAATGCGTGAATTAATTCGATCGCCGCGGCGGGCGCGTCGAGAACACGCTCAGGCACATCCAGGCACGCGCCTGCGGCGTACACCAGTAATGGACGGACCCGTTTGCCACCATTGAATACCGCGTAACGCATAGCGTCATGCAGTTTTCTGGGAGACTCTGTGACCGGTGGCAGTACCGAATCCAGCTTTTGAGCAACCCGTTCAGTGTAGTGCGCGATTCGGCTCTCAAATGTCGCTGGCAATACGCGCTCCGCGTTAATTTTCCGGCCATGTAGCGTACACGGAAATGCGGCGCCCTGCGCACAGAGCCTGGGCTATAATTCGCGTCCTACTATCGCTGTAAGCCTTAGCCTATGCGGGCAATTGCCAAAGCCCAGCCGAACATCGCCCTCATCAAGTATTGGGGGAAGCGCGACCCCATTCGTAATCTTCCTGCGGTGGGTTCAATTTCTGTGACGCTGTCCGACTTGTTCACAGAGATGGCTGTCGAAATCGATGGGACCCTGAAGAATGACGTGCTGGTCGTCAACGGACAGGACGGCAACGCGATGTTGGCGCGGGTTTCGTCTTGCCTCGACAATGTTGCGGGCCAGGATCGGCCTGCCGCCCGAGTGACCAGCAACAGCAATTTCCCGATTGCGGCCGGACTGGCGTCCAGTGCTTCTGCATTCGCAGCATTGGTCGTCGCCGCTGATGCGGCATTCGGCCAGGCGTTGAATCGTGGGCAGCAGGCGAGCCTGGCTGGACGTGCGTCCGGGTCAGCGGCACGCTCGCTGCTCGGTGGATTTGTCGAGCTCGAAAATCACCGCGACGATATTGTAGTAAACAGTCTGCTCGATGCCGAAGACTGGCCACTGAAGGTCGTCATAGCGATTACGGCGCCGGGGCCGAAGGCCGTTAGCTCGGGAGAGGCGATGGAGGTCAGCCGCAAAACGTCGCCGTTCTATGATCGATGGGTGGAGCAACAGGCAGCGGATCTCGCGGAGGCGAGAGCGGCGGTGTCGGATCGAGATCTGTCAAAGCTGGCCCTGGTTGCCGAGCACAATTGTCTCAAAATGCATTCGGTGATGTGGGGATCGCGCCCGCCGATGATTTACTGGAACAGTGCGACGATTGCCTGCATGCAAAGTATTCGCGAACTGCAGTCACGAGGCGTCGGGGTTTTCTTCACCATTGACGCCGGACCGCAAGTAAAAGCGATCTGTACGGCGGAGCACGAGCAGACCGTACGACAAGCACTGGCTGCCACGGCCGGTGTTGTCGACGTCATGGTCAGTGGTCTGGGCGCGGGCGCAAAGCTGGTGACCGCTTGATCGATGTCAGCACCAGCGCGCCCGGAAAAGTGGTCATTGCCGGTGAATACGCGGTGTTGGACGGTGCGCCTGCAATCTGCATGGCCGTGAATCGCCGTGTACACGTATCGATCACGACCAGCAATAATGACCATCACAGCGTTATTGCGCCAGGCTTTTCCGAAACCGTCGGTCAATTCACTACCGCAGGCGATCGAATTGAATGGTTGGCCGGAGCCGAGGAGTATTTATTGCTCGAGGCGGTATGGGCCGAGGCTGCGCCCACAGTGTCGGAGAACCTGACGATCGTCCTCGACAGCAACGAATTCTTTGATCCAGCGACTTCCATGAAATTGGGAATTGGATCGAGTGCCGCACTGACGGTTGCGTTGACGGCGGCGTTCGACAACATATCTGACGACGATATCAATGTGCTCCGTGCTGCCACGGACGCGCACAGACGTTTTCAGCAGGGTTCGGGCAGCGGCGTGGACATCGCCTGTAGTTTCGGTGGCGGAATTATTGAGTACCGCATGGGCGGCGAGGCAGCTCGTTCGCTGGCATGGCCAAACGGTCTTGCTTATGCTTTGTTATGGAGTGGCGTTGTGGCGAGCACCGATGAAAAGCTGAACCAGTTAGCGCGCACCGAAGTGGGCCAGGTACGCGCCGAGCTTGCTATCGCATCGGCTCGCGTGGCAGCAAGCTGGGGTGCAGGTAGTCCAGTCGAAATTCTGCAAGAACTTCGCGCCTATACCGAAGCGCTACGCAAGTTCGATGTTGACCATCGACTCGGCATATTCGATGCTGGTCACGCAGAGTTGGCCGATGCTGCGGTCTCGGCCGGATTGGTTTACAAACCGTGTGGTGCAGGTGGTGGTGATCTTGGCATCGTTATCGCAAACGACGCATCCGACATCGCGACATTTGTTGACACCGCGCGGGCAAGCGATTTCAGGCAAATGGACATGGCGATTGACGAGACCGGTATTGAGTAGTTCCCGCATCAGTGGTCTGCATGAATTGACCGTTGCCGAACGGATCAATGAGCTCGACAAGCTAGGTTGGTTGTCGAGTGTCGACGCCGAGTTGCTGAAGCAAGGCCGATACGTACTATTGTCTGCCGCCGCAGACACTATGGTTGAGAATGTCATCGGTACGTTCGGATTACCGCTTGCGATCGCCCCCAATTTCATCGTCAATGGCCATGACTACATCGTGCCGATGGTTGTGGAAGAACCGTCTGTTGTTGCAGCAGTCAGTGGCGCCGCCAAATTGGCGCGGTCCTCGGGTGGGTTCGAAACTGTCAGCGAAGAATCATTGTTAGCTGGGCAAGTGCACGTGACGGGCGTTGTGGACACAAACGCTGCACTAACCGCGCTGGAAAAGCATCAGCAGGAGCTAATAAAGCTTGCCAACGATGTTCATCCAGGTCTTGTTGACCGAGGCGGTGGAGTAAGGGAAGTCGAGGGTCGACTGCTTGAATTGCCCGGCGGAACGCCGGCAATTGCGATCCACATCCTGGTCGACACTTGCGATGCGATGGGCGCGAATATCGTCAATACGATCTGCGAATCAGTCGCGCCACGAATAGGCGAGATCTGCGGCGGCAACGTTGCGCTACGCATCCTTTCCAATCTTTCAGATCGTTCGATCGTCACTGCGCGCGTCAATTATCGCCTCAAAGATCTAGCGATGCCCGGCTTTGCGGCGGAAATTGTTCGCGATCGAATCATCATGGCCAGTGATATCGCAAGGGCGGATCCCTATCGGGCGGCGACACACAACAAGGGCATCATGAATGGTGTCGATGCGCTCGCAATTGCGACGGGTAACGACTGGCGCGCGATTGAGGCTGGCGCGCATGCGTACGCGGCTGTGTCAGGGCAATACTCGCCGCTCTCAACCTGGTCTGAAGGGTCAGGCGGTGATCTGGTCGGCGAGCTGTCGATGCCGATTCGTGTCGCCACTGTCGGCGGTACTTTGACTACAAATGCGGCAACGGGCCTGGCGATACGATTGAGCGGCGTCAAGTCATCGCAAGAACTTGCAGAACTGATGGCAGCGGTTGGTCTGGCGCAGAATTTTGCTGCGCTCCGGGCGCTCGCGACCCACGGTATTCAGGACGGTCACATGAAACTGCATGCCAGGGGTACCGCGCCAGCGCGCGACCAACAGCCAGCGCCACTTGCTGAGCCGATGGGAACGGCAGCTGGCAAGGTCATATTGCTGGGAGAGCACGCCGTTGTCTTTGGCAAACATGCCGTCGCGTTGCCGATTGCCGATGCGGTCACCGCCAGTGTCGCTGAAAGTAACAAAGGGTCGTTTATTTCGATTCCTCAGTGGGGCGTTGCGCAAGCCGTCACCGACTCGGTGCCGGGAGCGGCAGCGGCAGTGCAATTGATCTTGAGCGAACTCGCGATCGACAATGGCGCCTACTCGATCGACGTAAGGTCAACATTGCCGCGTGCAATGGGACTCGGATCATCAGCGGCACTCGCCGTTGCGGTTGTCCGCGCATTCAGCCGGTTTCTTGTCCTTGATCTCGACGACGAACGGGTCAACAGCATAGCCTTCGCATGTGAAAAACTCGCCCACGGAACGCCGTCGGGAATCGACAATTCGATCGCGACCATCGGCACACCAATGCTTTTCAGCAACGCCGGCACATTGAAGATCGACGAACTGGCGTTGCAAGAAACGCCGCCGATTGTCATTGCACTGAGCAGCCAGCCCGGGCTGACGTTGGAACAAGTTGCCGGCGTGCGATCGAGGCATCAACGCCATCGAGATCACTACGATGCGATCTTCGATCAGATGGATGCCTTGAGTCTTTCGGGTGCAGCCGCCTTGCAGAGCGCCGATTATGAGGAACTCGGTTCGCTAATGAATATTTGCCATGGGCTCTTGAATGCGATCGAAGTATCGACGCCGGAAATCGAAAGCATGGTAAGTCTCGCGAGAACGGCCGGGGCAGCGGGTGCGAAATTAACGGGCGGTGGTGGCGGCGGCTCCGTTGTGGCGTTGTGTCCGGGCACAGTGAGTGACGTCGTCAGTGCGTTTGCGGCGGCGGGATACGAAACACTGTCTCTGACGAAATCAACGGACTCGTAAATGGAAAGCGCAGATAAGGTCGTGTCATCGGACGCGGAGGAACTTATTCTCGTCGACGAGAACGATACGGAAATCGGCTTCCTTTCCAAGACCAAGTGCCACGATGGAACGGGTATGTTGCACCGCGCCTTCTCGCTGTTCCTGTTCAACGAGGCTGGGGAGCTATTGTTACAACAGCGCAGCGAGTCGAAGCGTCTTTGGCCGGGTTACTGGTCAAATACCTGCTGCAGTCATCCGCGCAAGGGCGAGTCGATAGCCATTGCAATACGGCGGCGCCTGCGCGATGAACTCAATATCGAAACGCCGCTCGAGTTTGTGTACAAATTCAGCTACCAGGCCGAATTTGGCAGCACCGGTTCGGAGAATGAACTTTGTCATGTGTATCTCGGCAGGACGAACGATGTGATGGCGCCTAACGAACACGAGATTTCGGCAATCCGATTCATAGCCGCCGATTCACTGCTGCGCGAATTCGAATCAATGCCCGAACAATTTACGCCCTGGTTCAAAATGGAGTGGCTTGCTTTGACAGAGGAGTATGGAGATGTATTATCGCGTTTCTGTGATGTTTGACGGCAACTAATGAAATTCACTTCGAATAGGTGATCTGCAAGCTCTTTAGGAACTCATGACTCTTTCCGACATTGCAAACATTGTGGAGATACTTGGCGTACTTGCTGTCGTTTTCGGTATCGCATTTGGCCTGGTCCAACTTAAACAACACAGGGCGCAGAGGCGGGATCTCGCAATATTGGAATGTGCACGTTGGTTTGACGACCAAGACTTTACAGAAGCTTACAGGCTGCTGTCAGACCTTGAACCTGGACAGTCAAAGGCACAGCTTGATGAGCTCGGCAATCAATACGAATCCGCTGCGCTTAGAGTGGGAATGAAGTTTGAAACGATAGGATTGCTTGTTCATAGAGGCGTAGTGCCAATTGGTGCGATAGAGGATCTCGTCGGCGGTGCAGCACTGACCATTTGGCGCGTAATTGAACCATGGGTAGCAGAAACGCGAATCAGTCGATCACACCCTACCTTTTGGGAGTGGTATCAGTGGCTCGTTGAGCGCTTGGAGGAACGGGGAAAAGCAAATCGAGAGCCCGCGTTTATCGCGCACGCCCAGTGGAAGCAGCCGAAAATCTAGGATTTGGCGCAGGGCTTGCCTAACAAAGGCCGAAATCACATCTAGCTTACGTAGCGGTAGTACTCAATCCCCAGATCGCTGAAGTGACGTTCGACGGCGCTGCCTACGTGATCGATGACGAACTCTTTTCTCGGCACGTAGTTGAGTCCCTGTGGGCGACGCCCGTCATGTAGCGCTTTGTATTGCTCGAAGCTCAGATCAACCGCGTGATTCATGACCTCGGCGAAGCCGATGGCTTTTGTCGCCTCGCGCCACCGCTCGGCGATATAGAATGGAATCACCTCCGCCGCGTCACCACTGCCATAGCCCAGCGTCAAAACCTCTTCGCCCGGTTGCAGGCTGTCCTCGTCCAGTGCCTGCTCGAAGCCGGCCGCCAGCCAGGCGGGCAGGGCCGCTGTATACAAGTTGCCCAGATCGAGCATGGTGTCGCTGCCCAGCGCGAGCTTGTCGAGTATTTCGCGTTGATAGGATCGCGATGCGCGGAAAATGCGTAGTGCCGCCATGGTTAACGGATAGATTTCGTACTGCAAGCGTTCGGGCGTTGCGAGTGTGGATACCCGTGGCTGGCTCATCATTTCTGTCAGCAAGCGCTCGGGATCAATGCCCGCCTCGTGACAATACGAGGCCAGCTCAGCGCGGTCTTCAGCACCGCCCTGACCGAGGGCAAACAGATAAGCGACCGCCCAGCCGGTTTCGGGCATTCGCCGATAGGGGCGATGCAGGAACACGGTTTTCAGGGAGCGCAGGTAATCCACTGGCTCCAGGCCGCGCTTCCGGTACATGTCGTTGAGCGCCTCCAAGGTTTCGTCGATGTAGCAGGTCGTCGAATACTTGCCATTGAAAATCGGAAAATCCTGTACCTGGTGGGATTCCGAGCGGTCCTGGCCACAAAACCGCAACATGGGTTTGCGGAAATCCATGACGCGATAGTCAGACGCCGAGCCCGAGCCGGGCAAGTCGACAACAACCAGCGAGGGATCCTCTTCGAGCAACATGGCAACGGCACCGGCGCCTTGCGTGGGCTCGCCGCTGCTGCCGCGCGCGTACTCCGCAATATCGGCACAAACCACAATCGCCTGTCCGCCGGCACCGTCGAAGGCCAGTTGGCGAATTGCGCCCTTCATGCCGTAAACGCCGCCGAGGCAGGCGTGCTTGAATTCCGGTACTTCGCAACTTCTCGCGATCGGTGGTTTGCCACGCGCCTCGAGCGCCTGGTCGACCATACCTTTGACGATTATCGCCCCGGCTGAATTGTCGGTGCTCGACTCGGTGCCCAGTCCGAGGAATTTGATCCGGGTCGGGTCGACGTCGTACTGATCGATCAGCCGACTCACCGCCGTGGCGGCCATTGTGTAAACGCTTTGATCCGGGCCGCGTACGCGGAAGCTGCGGCCAACGACCTCGCGGATTTTCGGCCACTGCTCGCCCGTCCATTCGCACCAGTCCTCGAGCCACACGCGATACGGCGGCACATATGCGGCGAGTCCGCTGATTCCGATGCGTTTTATGTCAGTAGATGCGGTCATAGGCAGGGCGTTTCGTAGCCCGGGAATTCTAGTGGCCCGGGCGGTCTGTCACAAGCTATTCTACAGTTATGGCGATTTGCTGCGACACCAGTGGCGGATCGTGCGGAATATGCAGGTAGTCGCCGAGCAGCAATTGCAGCGTGTATACGCCAGGTTCAAGGCTTAGCTCGGTTGACGTGCTCGCGTCGCCGAAGTGAATGTGGTTTGCATCCGCCGGTATGGGCATCGCCAGCTCGGGTAAGCCAGTGTCCACCAGCAGGTGATGGTGGCCGGAATGCGCCTGGTCAGTGCCGGCCGCGACGACACTCATGCCGTCGATCCCGAATTCGATGCGGACCGGACTGGACACTGTGTCACCGTCCGCCGGAGTTATGAAAAATACGCTGGCACCTTCGGGCGATGCCGTTCTCGGCAGTGCCCCGGGCGCGCTGGCCGCCGGTTGATCCGCGATTGCCGACGCGGGCGCTTCGGCCTGCTGCTCACCGCAACCGCTCAAGACCAGAATTATCGCCACAAAAAGAAACTGTATTGCCTGCGTATGCATTCTCCGGCTCCTTCGACCGTACGTAGAGTCGCAATTGTAAGTGTTCAGGGGCCTCGCCACACGTCGAAATAGCATCTAAATCGCAAATGCGGCGATGCCGAGTGTCACGAGCATCGTGATGAAAAACCCGAATGCATAGGAAATTGTCAGGACGACGTACTTCAAAGACGTAACCAGCCGGCCCTGGCCATACACCGTCCGCATTCCGACAAAGAGATAGTAAGGAACATAGAATGATGTCGCGAAAATGGTAAACGCAATCGCGTTTTCCGGGATACTCAGCATCGCAGCAAACCGCGCGAACAGAATTTGCAGTGTCAGCATGAGGAAGAAAAACGCGTGGAAGTGGACGAAGAACAACAGGTGCTCCACGTAATAGCGCCGCGAGAGTGGGTACAGCGCTTTCAGAACCAACGCCATGAACGGCAGCAAGACAATCAATGCGGCGGGAATCTTATCGAGCACCTTGTTCGCCAGTGCTTGCCCGTCGTCGGCTGTTACCGCCTCACACACACGAGTCAATCGCTCAACCGTAAATCGTCGCCTCAACAACCCTGGCAATTCTTCGACATCAGAAGGCTCGATATCACAGCCTTCATCGTCTTCATTGTCGACTTCGTCCTCGTCAAAACCGATTACCAGGTCTTGATTTTCCGCGCTCTCTTCGATCACTGCTGCGGACTCCGCCACCGGCTCGAAGAAAATACCGAGCTCCTCATGCGGATCGAAAAACGCAATAACAAAGAACACAAGGCTCATGACGAGGTACATGCGAAACGGTGGCATGTAACGTGCGCGCCGGCCCTGGAGATAGTCATGCGTCAGTTGGCCCGGCTTGAGCATCAACTGAACCAGGGTTTGCCACAATCTCGAGTCGATTTCGAACAGGTCGCCGAAGGCGTCGCTGATCAACTGCCAGAGGCTGATCAAGCGGCCACGTGAACGCTGGCCGCAATTGCCACAATACTGGCCCAGCAGTCGAGTGCCGCAGTTACGGCAGTCGGGTGACTCGTCCGTATGACTGTCGTGTGACTGATCCTCTATGAGGACACGATCGTTCACCTCGACTTTCTCGCCGAAACTGCCGGTGACGTCACTGTCAATGCTTTCGAAGCGATTCTCGAGATACTCGTCAAGGGCCTGCTCACCCTCGAGCAAATACTGGCAGACGCGCCCAACGCGTCCGTACTGATCGTCTGCGATCGGAAAACAGCGACAGTCAGATACGCCGGCAATCTGCAGCGAGTTTCGGGCGTGATCCTCGAGCCACTGATCGAAGTCATCAACGACGTCAGCGTCTACGAAAAACGTTACCTCATGAATGGGTCCGGATCGTGTTGTCATCGCTCATTGGTGGGTTTATTTCTTGCTGACTTTCTTCTTGCTTGTTTTCTTTGTGCTGGTCGCCTTCCTGCCGGACGTTGTTTTCCTGGCTGTCGTGGATTTCTTGACCGGTGCGGTTTTCTTGACGGCCGCTGTAGTATCGCTCGCCGTGCGGATCAGATCCTCAGGGGCAAAATCATCGACGGCGAGCAACGATGCCACTTTCTCGTGGTAGCTTCGTAGTTCGCTGGCTTCACGTTTGTTGATCACCCCGGCGTGTTCTGCTTCTCCGATCTGATCACCCAGGTACTCGGAATGGATCAGGCTTTCCTTGAATGCCTGACGCAAACGGCGTTCGAGCGGCGCAACAATTTCAGACAGTGCCAGCGCTTCCTGCAACAGGCCGAGCGGGTTGCTGGGCTCGAGTGTTGTGTAGGCCTGCTCGCTCAATCGTTCGCGGGCCTCGCCTGTCGTTGTCATCAGCTCGACTACCTTGCCAGCGATTTCATCGGACGGTGCCGAATACGTTCTGCCGCGTGGGAAAATGAATACCCTGAGAAACGCAGCAACCCAACGATTGGGCAGGTTTCGCAAGAAGGCGTGCAATGCTTCCTGGGCCTGGTACATCAATGTGCGGACAGACCACTCAACGAGCGGCAGATCGGTCGCACGTCGCCCCTGGTTTTCAAAATGCTTGAGCACCGTTGACGCAAGGTATATCGAGCTCAGAACATCGCCGAGGCGTGCCGAGATCAGTTCGCGCTTTTTCAATTCGCCACCGAGTGTCAGCATCGCAAAGTCGGAAGCGAGTGCGAATGCGGCGCTATAGCGATTAATGTTCTGATAATAACGGCGTGTCGGCGTGTTCAATGGTACGCGACTGAACTTCGCGTGCGTCAGGGCGAGGAACAGCGATCGTGCAAGATTGCTAATTCCGTAACCGATATGACCGAACAGCGCGTCATCAAACTCGATCATGCCTCTATCGATATCGTCGTCAGCAGCTGCGCGTAATTCGCGAAGCACGAAAGGGTGACATCGGATCGCGCCTTGTCCGTAAATAATCAAGCTGCGCGTCAATATGTTCGCGCCCTCGACGGTGATCGCTATCGGGGTCGCCATGTAGTTGCGACCGATGTAGTTCTTCGGCCCGAGCATTATTGCCTTGCCGCCATGTACATCCATCGTATCGTTGGCGACCTTGCGGCCCAGTTCGGTGCAGTGATACTTAAGGATCGCGGACGGAACCGCTGGTTTCTCGCCCTGATCAATTGCGCCCGACGTTACCGATACGGCGGCATTCATTATGTAGGTGTATCCGGCGATGCGTGCCAATGCTTCTCCAACGCCTTCGAAGTTCGCGATTGACGTATTGAACTGTTTGCGAATTCGCGTGTACGCCCCGGACGCATACGAGGCAGCCTGTCCACCACCGCTTGCGATAGACGGCAACGTGATCGCTCGCCCTACCGACAAGAGCTCGACCAGCATCTTCCAACCTTTGCCGGCCATCTCCTGGCCGCCAATAATGTAGTCAAGCGGCACAAAAACATCTTCGCCCGAGGTTGGTCCGTTCTGAAAAGCAATCGACATCGGGAAGTGGCGTCTGCCAACCGTTACGCCGGGTGTGTCAGTCGGAATTAGGGCGGCAGTGATGCCATATGCATCTTTGTCACCGATCAGGTGGTCCGGGTCGTATAACTTGAACGCCAGTCCAAGGACGGTCGCGACCGGCGCAAGGGTGATGTAGCGCTTGTTCCAGTTCAGGCGGATACCGACGATCTGTTTGCCTTGCCAGCTGCCTTTGCAAACAATGCCGCTGTCTATCAGCGCTGCGGCATCGGAACCGGCCTCCGGAGAAGTTAGCGCAAAACACGGGATCTCCGAGCCGTCGGCGAGGCCGGGCAGGTAGCGATTTTTCTGTTCCTCGGTGCCGTAGTGCAGCAATAACTCGGCGGGCCCGAGTGAGTTCGGCACGCCGATCGTTGACGATGCGGTTGGGCTGCGGCTGGAAAGCTTGGTAATAATCATCGCGTTGGCGTACGCCGAAAACTCAAGTCCGCCGTATTGTTTTGGAATGATCATCGCGAAAAAGCGTTTCTCGATAATGTAATCCCAAACTTCCTTGGGCAGGTCGACGCGGTTGTGACAAATATCCCAGTCGTCGAGCATTTTACACAGGTGCTCGCATGGACCGTCGATGAATGCTTGCTCTTCGTCGGACAAAACGGGTGCCGGGAATGACATGAGCCGGTCCCAATCGGGCATTCCGGAGAACAGCTCGCCATCCCACCAGACATTGCCGGCTTCCAGCGCTTCGCGCTCTGTATCTGACATCGTCGGCAACATGCGCCGATAGATCGCGAACAATGGTTTCGTAATTTTTTCGCGGCGCAATTCAACCAGGTTCGGCACGATCAAGGCGCCCACTGCCACCCAGAGCAACAGCATCCATAGCCAGTATCCGTTTCCACCGAACGTGTAAATGGTGTATGCGAAAGTTGCGGCACTGGCCGCGATCGTTGAGGTACGAAGATCGATACGCTGGTAGGCAAGGTAAATGCCGCCACCCAATAGCAGCAGCAACCAGAAAACACTGACGAGCAAACTAATCAAGAATTCTACCTCTGGGTTATTCGATCATTCATCAATTCAGACCCTATCATTTGGGGTACACGGTGTGCCATCGCAGGCGTCACATCACAGCAGCGACTCGATTGCAGCCCGCTCCTCTCGCAACTCCGTTTCGGTTGCATCCATTCGCGAGCGGCTGAATTCGTTGATCGACAGATCCTGGACGATTTCGTAGCCGCCGTCGCGACAACGCACCGGATAAGAGTAAACAATTCCCGGCTCGATGCCATAACTTCCATCGGCAGGAATCGCCATGCTGACCCCGCCGTCGCCATCTGTGCCGAGT
>Ga0209988_10000636_pt1 | contig 22183 bp, 21 predicted proteins | sample N075metaG_FD_183115 | JGI IMG/M metagenome (GOLD analysis project Ga0209988, IMG submission 183115) | Deep subsurface microbial communities from Kermadec Trench to uncover new lineages of life (NeLLi) - N075 metaG (SPAdes) (version 2) | ecosystem: Environmental > Aquatic > Marine > Ocean trench... | reverse complement strand
CTGATTACGGCCGTCTACAGCTTTCAACGCAGCGCCATCCTGGATGCCACGATCAGTCGCAACCGGCTCGACGTCGCTGAAGCGGACGGGCTGGCCAAGGGCGGCTTGCGAATTGCCGAAGCACTCGTCGCCATCGTCCACGCCAAATATCTCGCGGCGGCGACCGGCGATGGGGGCAACGATGCCCTCCCGAGCTTGAGCCTCTCGGGCGGACCGGGCGGGGGAGCCGCCGGAGCCGATGCGCTCTGGCAGGGCATCGGAAACTTTCCGATCCAGCTCGATCACGATCGCAGGCTTCACATCGAGATCGAAGACGAGGGAGCAAAGCTCAATCTGAATGCGTTAGTCGAGGCCGCGGTCTCGAGTCCCGACGGCGAACTCCCCCCCCTCGACCCGGACGATGAGCCCGACGATGAAGCCGGAACCACGGCCGAGGAAGACGCCGTCGAGTATCTCACCGCCGTCCTCGATTACGTCGTCGACGGCATGCAGAAGTCCTCGCGAGACCACAACTACGACACTTCCCGGATCGCCGAGAACCTGCTCGACTTCATCGATGGCGATTCGACCGCAATGGATGGACGCGCCGAGGACGAGTACTACAGGAGACAGGATCCGCCCTATTCCGCCTGGAATCGACCCCTCGTCTCGATTGACCAGATCGGGCTCGTCGAGGACGTCGATCCCGCGCTGCTCGCGGAGTTGCGGCACTACCTCACCGTCCACCCGATCGGCAGCACGAGCGGTATCAACCTGAACCGCGCCGAGCCCTGGGTCCTCAAACTCGTGTACAACGGGACCAGTGGCAATCGACACCTGATCAACGAAAAACTCGCCGAGGATCTCTACCGCTTGCGCGACAAGGACAAACTCGTCTGCAACGACTCCGGCGCGGATCCTCGCTGTGTCAGCCTCTCCGAGGTCGGGAACGGAGAACTCGGCAACGGCAGTATCTACCCGGAAGTCCGGCTTCCGGCCCAGCCGAGCGTTTTCCGCGTCGTCGCGACCGCGCAGGTCGGCGACATCACCCGGCGCTTCGAGGCGATCTACGACACGCGCCCGATTCTAGGACCCCAGCTGCTATCCTGGCGACGCCTGCGGGGAAGCTACTAGTCACGAGCGGACCCGTGGAACGAAGGTCACAGGCTTCGGCGTCCAAGAGACGAAAGGGATTGAGGCCCGCGCACGGCCCGGGTGGGGCCGCGTTCGAGGCCCCCAGACTTCGGCAAGCGTCCGGCAACACGGCCGGTCGGATCGGCGCGCGCCCGCCGGAGAGAGGAGAAGACGCGAGACCATGGCGGCCCTATTCGAGAGAAGTGTGCTCGGCCTCGACGTGGGAAGCCACGGCCTGAAGGCGGTGGAACTCAAGGTTTCTCCGCGCAGCCTCACCCCCGGCCAATTTCGGGTCCACCCACGCATCGACGCCGACGCGAACGTCGCCGAGTCCCTTCAACGCTTCCTCGCCATGCATAATCTGCCGACCGACCAGGTCGCCTGTGCGCTCCCCGCTCGGCAACTCTCGACGCGTCGCCTCGAGTTCCCATTCTCGGACCGCCGGCGGCTCGCCCAGGCGATCCCCTTCGAGATCGAGGCCGAGACGCCCTTCGATCTCGAAGACATCTACGTCGACTGGAATATCCTTTACGCCGATCGCAATCGGGGCGTGGTCGCCGCAACCCTCGCCAAACGCGAGGACGTCGCCAGCGCGCTCGGCAGGCTCGAGGAGGCGGGCTGCTCCCCTCAGGTTCTCGAAGCCGAGGGACTCATCCTCGCAAACCTCGCGCCGGTCTTCGGCCTCGAAGGCTCCCATCTGATCACGGACATCGGCCACGAAACGACCACCTTCTGTGCGCTCATCGACGGTCGGCCGGCACTCTCACGAAGCATCCCGATTGCGGGTCGGGCGATGACCGAAGCCTTGATGGCGGAGCTGGGACTCTCGTACGAGGACGCCGAACAGCGCAAATGTGAAGGCGGCGCGCTCGGACGACCGGGTGTCCCCGCCTCGCCGGGTGTCCTGGCGGTCGTCGACCGGATCGCTCGAGAGGCCATTCGCACGCTTGAAGCGGCCGAGGCGCGGCAGGGCGAGGGCCCCGTCGCACGCGAAGCCACGCTGACCCTGGTCGGCGGCAGCGCGCGACTCGACCGGATCGATAAATTTCTCGCGCGGCGCACCGGACTCGACACCCAGCTTCTGCGCATGCCGGCCGACTCGAGGCACGCCAAGCTGGTCGAAGGTGTCGACCCCGTGCTCTTCGGCCCCGCCCTGGCACTCGCGCTTCGCCTCTCCGGCGAGACCGTCACGCACATGAATTTTCGGCAGGGTGAGCTCGCTTTTCGCCAGGACTTCAGCGAGTTCTTCGCTCGCGAGCTGCGACCGACAGCCGCCCTGGTCGGCGTGCTGGTCGCGCTCCTGCTCGTCAGTACGGTCTCGACGATCGTGCTCGAGAATCGCCGCGCCTATCGCCACGAGGAAGCTGCGGTCCAACTCTACAGCGAGGCTTTTCCAGATCGCAATGACTCCCCGAACGATCCGACCGAAGCGCTGCGTAGAGAACTCGCCGCCGCCGAGGAACGAGCCGATTTTCTCGGTCTGTACAGCGGCAACCAGTCCGCACTCGCGCTGTTGGCCGAACTCTCGAACGCAATCCCCGTGGATCTCAACGTGCGCATCACCGAGGTCAACATCGATCGCAACCTGATCCGACTCGACATCGACGCCGAGGGCTACGAAGCCGCGGATCGACTGACCTCGGTTCTGTCCGAGACCATTACCTTCCAGGGCGCCGAAGTCGCCGGCTCGGTCAAGACGGACCGCAAGACCGGCGGCGTGAGCTTCGACGTGAACATCCCGCTGGCAGCGCCGGGAGGTGAAGCGTGAATGAACTGATCGGACGCTTCCAGGTCCTCTGGGACAGTCTCGCTGCCCGCGAGCGAGTGCTCGTCGCGGTCGCCGGAGGTTCTCTCCTGTTGACGTTGCTGGTCGTCGGTGTCGTCATGCCGATGCGCTCCGCGGCGGAAAACGCGATCGATGCGGCCGACGCCGCAGAGCGTCAGCTGATGATGATGGAACGCATGAAACGCGAATGGGATGACCTGCACGGTCGCCTCAGCGAAGTCGAAGCGCGGATTCAGGGAGCCCACCAACAGCAGAACCTGCTGACCCTGCTCGAATCCCTCGCGGCCCGGGCGGGTGTAAAACCGAACTCGATGGAGAAGCGACAGTCCGGTGAGAGCGAACGATACGAAGAGACCAAGGTCGAGGTCAGCTTGAAGAACGTCACACTCCGACAGGCCGTCGACTACCTCTCGAGTATCGAGCGTGCGGACCAACCCCTCTCGGTCAAGAGTCTGCGCGTCAAGCGGCGACCGGGTCGTGCTCGCGATGACGGCAGCCCCGGAACCGACCTGATCGACGTCACATTCTCGGTCTCGGGCTTCAGGTCACTCTCCTAGTCATTCTACCTCGTCACGCTCCTGAACATTTTTCCGATGACTCCCTCGAGCCTTCCCTGACGGGCGCATGGCCAGACGTGTTCCACCCCACACGAGCCTGTCCCGATCCAAATTCCAGGGCTCATCCCACGCGTTCCTCGGATCCCATCAATTGATCCACGTCTCAGCAAACACCGGCCAAGGCCGGTAGAGTACGCGCGTGCCCGAATCCAACCTCTCCGCTGGCAGTCCCCGAGCGGCGTTCCTGCCCCTCTCCGTGATCGTGCCCCTCGCCGCCCTACTGATCCTTTTCTTCGTGGTGCTGCTCTTTCCGTGGGACAGCCTCGGACGTCGCGTCGCATGGGAGATCAGCCGCGCGAGCGGTGCGCGGGTCGATGTTCCGAATCTCACACCGGCGCTGACCGCGCGGGGTCCCGTTCTGCGCGCCCTCGACGTGACGATCGAGCACCCGGCCATCGACCACGTCCAACTCTTCGAACTCGAAATTTCTCCGCGTTTCTCGATGTCCTGGTTCAGCGGGGATCCAACCCTCCGACTCTGGGCCCGGAGCGGCCTCGGAAATATCGACGGCGTGCTGCGACTCGGAAACGAGTCGGCCTTCGTCGGAACCGTGAGCGAGGTCGAACTCGCGCGACTGCCCCTGCGACTCGACGCCAGTGGTATCCGGTTCGGGGGCGTTCTGTCCGCCGATGCAGATGTCGCCCTCGATCCGAATGGCACGTTGCGAGGACGGGTCGATTTCGTCAGCCCTTCGCTCTATCTCCAGTCGAGTCTCCTGCCGGTCGAAATCCCCTTCTCAAACGCCGAGGGCACGATCGAGATTCTCGAGAATGGCGCCACTCGGATCAGTTCCATCGTGCTCGAGGGAGGGGTCGTCGAAGCCGAATTGAGTGGCGAGATCGGCTTGGTTCACCGAAGCCAATCCCCACCCATCGACCTGACCGTGCATATCCGCATCCTCGATCCGATGCTCAAACGGCTCGCGCCCAGCGCCGGGCTACGGCTCTCGCGGACCGGAGAAGCCGATATCCGGCTGGGCGGCACACTCGACAGGCCAAAAATCCTGTCGAGCCAGGGACGGGCCCGACGATGACGACCGCTGCGGCAGAAGCACTCCAAAAGGTCTTCAAGACCCTCGCGGATCCGACCCGGGTGCGGATCCTGCGACTGCTCGAACAGGAGGAGCTGATCGTCGGTGAATTGATGGAGATCCTATCGATGGCCCAGTCGCGGGTGTCACGTCATCTCGCGATCCTGCGCGAAGCCGGTCTGCTGAGTGATCGACGTGAGGGAACATTCGTCGCCTATCGCCTCGTGCTCCCCGAGGACGGTCCTTGGCGCGACGCCTGGATTCTTGCGCGAGAGAGTCTCCGGGACGATCCGACCGCCGAACGGGACGACACGCTCCTGCGCCTCGCGCTCGCCGCGCGCACGGCTCGGACGGGCACGCGGCACAGCTTCTTCGACGCAGTCGGTCCGGAGTGGGACGCACTTCGCACGGTCTTCGGGGACGAACTGCTGCGCGCGCGCGCGACCGCCGCCCTCGTCCCGCCCCGCCTGCGAGTCGCGGATATCGGTACGGGCACGGGCGTCCTCGCCCTCGAACTCGCGGGCCTCGGGCTCGATGTCGTCGGGATCGACCTCTCCGAGGGCATGCTCGAAACCGCACGCGAGAAGTGGGCCGCGATCGAAACCGAGACCACCGGTCGCGTCGACTTCCGCCGCGGCGACGCCCACGCACTCCCCCTCGAGGACGAAAGTGTCGACGCCGCCTTCGCACACATGGTGCTCCACTCGCTCGAAGAACCGTCGCGGGCGATCGAGGAGATGGCGCGGATCGTGCGGCCCGGCGGCCAGGTGATCCTCGTCGACTTCCTCGCGCACGATCACACCTGGATGGAGAAGGACCTGGGGCTGCTCTGGCTGGGTTTCGAGCCGGACACACTGCGCGTCTGGATCGAGTCGGCCGGTCTCGAACCCCCGCGGATCCAGCATTACGAATCGGATGCGAAGCGTGACCTGCCCGCCAGCTTTGTCGCCTCCACCCGAAAGCCCACCCGCAGCGCGCCTCGCACATCGCCCGCCACCCGTCCGGAGCGATGAGCGACGTGGCGAATGCGGCAACGATCTGTTTCGACGCGACGGGGACCCTGATCGAAGCCGTCGTTCCGGTCGGCGACGTCTACCACCGCGTCGCCCGCGACTACGGCGTCGACCTGCCCGCCTGGCGTCTCGACGACGCATTTCGTCGGGTTCTTCGTCATGCCCCGGCCCGCGGCCTCGAGGGCGCGACGCAGGCGGAGCGAGCCGCCCGGGAGATCGAATGGTGGTTCGAACGGATCCGGCAGACCTTCCAGGCCGCGGACAGCACGGCTCGCTTCGAGGACTTCGAGGGGTTCGCACAGGCCCTCTTCGACCACTACCAACGTGCCGTAGCATGGCGCCCGCGGATGGGTATTCTTCAAGCCCTCACGGAACTGACCGACCTGGGCTCTTTCCTCGCGGTCACGAGCAACTTCGACCATCGCCTTCCGGATATTCTCGAAGCTCTTGATTTATCACGTTTTTTCTCGATGATCGAAATCCCCAGCCAGCATGGACGAGCGAAACCGGATCGGGCGATTTTCAAAGCCGTCGCCGAGGCATCCGGGCGTGCCGTGGCTTCGCTCGTCTACGTGGGCGACGACCCGCCCGAAATCCTCGCGGCGATTGCCGCCCACGGCCTTCACGTCGTCAACATCCGTTCGGTTCAGGAATCGGCTGACCTCACCGATCTACTCTTCCGCGCCTCGAATTCCGACGTTCCCGCTACTCTCCCGTCCAAGACCCCCGTGATCGATTCATAGCCCGCCCCGAGAAAGGCTTCTGCCCACATGAGCGCCTCAGATTCTTCGAACGATGGCCGAACGTCCTCCTCCGAGCGCGCCCTCGCCTTCTTCCAGGATCGATTCGATCTGGACGATTCCAGCCTGGCCACCGCGCTCGACACGGCGCTCGAGCGTCAGATCGACTACGCGGACCTGTATTTCGAGTACACGACGACCGACTCGGTCTCCCTCGAAGAGGGCATCGTCAAGTCGGGGGATCGCCATCTCGAGCAGGGGGTCGGCGTTCGTGCGGTCCGCGGCGAGCGTCAGGGATATGCCCACTCCGACGACATCAGTCTCGAGAGCGCGCGACTCGCCGCCGGGACCGCCCGCGCGATCGCCGACGAGACCCGCCCGCACGATCCCGTCGCGATCCGCACGCCGCGCGGCGGCCACGATCTCTACCCCGTCGCCACCGCGCCGACCGACGTCCCCGTCGCGACCAAGGTCGATTGGCTGAACGAGATCGACGCCTACGCTCGAGCCAAGGATCCCAAGATCAGCCAGGTCATGGCAAGCATCGTCTCGCAGTACAAACACACGCTCGTCGTCGCGAGCGACGGCACGCGCGTCGCCGACGTGTTGCCGCTGGTTCGCCTCAACGTCCAGGTCCTCGCCGCCGACGGCAGCCGCCGCGAGATCGGGTACCAGGGCGCCGGCGGGCGCTTCGAGTTGACCGATCTTCGCGATCCGGCCCGCTGGCAGAAGCTCGTCGACGAGGCGATTCGAATCGCACTCCTGAATCTCGAAGCCGAGGCCTGCCCCGCTGGCGCGATGGACGTCGTGTTGGGGCCCGGCTGGCCGGGCATCCTGCTCCACGAAGCCATCGGCCACGGACTCGAAGGCGACTTCAATCGAAAGAAGACCTCGGCCTTCTCGGACAAGCTGGGCCAACGCGTCGCCGCGGAGGGCGTGACCGTGGTCGATGACGGAACCCTCCCCGGCCGCCGCGGCTCGATCAACGTCGACGACGAAGGCACGCCCTCGAAGCGCAATGTCCTGATCGAGAACGGAGTGCTGATCGGCTTCATGCAGGACCGCCTGAACGCCAAGCTGATGGGCGTCGAGCCGACCGGCAACGGCCGACGCGAAAGCTACGCCCACGTGCCGCTGCCCCGCATGACCAACACCTTCATGCTGGCTGGGCAGGATGACCCGGAGGAGATTCTCAAGTCCGTCGACAACGGGCTCTACGCCGTCAGCTTCGGAGGCGGTCAGGTCGACATCACGAGCGGAAAATTCGTCTTCAGTGCGAGCGAGGCCTACCGGATCGAGAACGGCCAGATCGGAGCGCCCGTCAAGGGAGCCACGCTGATCGGCAACGGACCCGACATCCTGACGCGCGTCTGCCGGATCGGTCACGACCTCGCCCTCGACGAAGGCGTCGGAACCTGCGGCAAGGACGGGCAAGGCGTCCCGGTCGGCGTGGGATTGCCAACGATCCGGGTGAATCAAATGACGGTGGGGGGGACCGAGGGATGAGCGGCGCCAACACCCCGGACAGGACCCCGGACAGGACGACCGACAAGATGGCGCAAGACATGGAAGCCGTCGTCGACCACGCGATCGATGCGGCGCGGCGCGCAGGCGCGAATCAGGTCGACGTGTTGCTCGTCGAAGGGGACGACCGCGAGGTGCGCGTCCGCGGCGATGAAATCGAATTCGTGAAGCAGGCCCAGGAACGCGGGCTCGGGATCCGGGTACTCGTCGACGCCAAGGAGGGCCGCAAGACGTCGATCGTTTCGACCAGCGATCTGGCTCCGGATGCGATCGACCGGATGGCCGAAGAAGCCGTCGCCCTGGCCCGCGCGACCGCGGCCGACCCGACCGCAGGCCTGCCGGAAGGCGGCTTCGCCCGCGAGATTCCCGACCTCGATCTCTTCGATCCGAACGACCGGAACGTCTCGCTCGACGCCCGTATCGAAGACGCCAAGCGCGCCGAATCCGCGGCCCGGAACTTCGACGCACGGATCGACAACTCCGAAGGCAGCCAGGCGAGTTCGGGCCACGCTCGAGTCGTCTACGGCAATAGCGAGGGTTTCCTGGGCGCCTATGCGTCGGCCTCCCACGGACTCTTCTCGGAGCCGATCGCCCGCGACGGCGACTCGATGCAGCGCGACTACTGGATGACCTCGGGGCGCCGGCTCCGCGATCTCGACGACGCCGCCGCAGTCGGCCGCAAGGCCGCCGAACGCGCGATCCGCCGACTCGGTAGCAAACGCGTCAAAACCTGTGAGGTGCCGGTGATCTTCGACGCCATGACCGCACCGAGCCTGATCGGCCAGCTGGTGTCGTGCCTCAGCGGCTACTCGATCTACCGCGAATCGAGCTTCCTGGGCGACAAGCTCGGCGAGAAGATCGCCAGCGAGTCGGTCACGATCATCGACGACGGCCGACTCCCGCGCGGCCTCGGCAGCAAGCCATTCGACGGCGAAGGACAACCGACGCGCCGCAATGTACTGGTCCAGGACGGATGCCTGAAGAGCTGGCTCCTCGACCACTACTCGGGACGCAAGCTCGGCATGGACTCGACGGGCAGCGCCGCCCGCGGCACGGGATCCGCCCCGCGCGTCGGCACCACGAATCTGTGGCTCGAACCCTCGGACAAGACCTCCGGCCCGACGCTCGAAGAGATGATCGCCGAACTCGATCGCGGGCTGCTCGTCACCGAGCTGATCGGAATGGGCTTCAATTCGACGACCGGCGACTATTCCCGGGGCGCGGCGGGGCTCTGGATCGAAAAGGGGGAGATCGTGCATCCGGTCGAGGAGATCACCATTGCGGGCCACCTCGGCGACATGTTTGGGCAGATCGATCGGATCGGGCGCGAGCTGGTCTTCCACGGCCGGACCGCGGCCCCCCCACTGCGTGTGGCCCAGATGATGATCGCGGGCGAATGACCCTGCACCACGGATAACGTTTCCCCAGTGGCGCCCGGCGCCTTCCCCCCGAAAAGACGACGCGAAGGACTCCAAGCCATGACCGACTCCTCCCCCCAGATCCTCGGCGGAACCGAGCTGCCGAACGTCGCCCCACTCTCGGAACGAGTCTGCGTCGCCCTCGGCCAGAACCCGAGCATGTTCACGGGCCCCGGCACGAATACCTACCTGGTCGGCACCGGCCCCAAGCGTTTTCTCCTCGACACGGGATCGGGTCTCGACGAATACATGCCGGTACTCGAAGAAGCGATCGCCGCGGCAGGCTGCAACGGGATCGAGGGCATCGTGCTGACCCACGCTCATCCCGACCACATCGGCGGGGTGAACCAGGTACGAGGGCATTTCGGCCGCGATATCCCCGTCTACAAGATGCCCTGGCCGACCGATTCCGGGATCTCTGGCCCCGGCGGCGACGTCAGCCCGATCGAGATCGACAACCCCGACACACTCGCCGAGGGCCCGCTCGAATCGATCGGGGACGGCGACATCGTCGAGACCGAGGGCGCGACGCTCCGCGCGATCTTCACCCCTGGCCACGCGCCCGATCATCTCTGTTATGTGCTCGAAGAGGAGAAGAACCTCTTCAGCGGAGACAACGTGCTGGGCATCGGAACCACCGTCATTCCGGCCACGTCGGGTGATCTCGGCGCCTACATGAATTCCCTCGAGCGCGCCCTCGCCGAAGCACCCGGGCAGATCTACCCGGCACACGGGCCCCGGATCGAAGCCGGCGTCGCGAAGATCCAGGAATACCTCGACCATCGCCGAGCGCGGGAACGGCAGATCCTCGAGGCACTCGAGGCGGGGGACCGGGACGCGATGACGATGGTCCAGAGGATCTACATCGGATACCCCGAGAGCCTACACCCGGCGGCGGCACAGTCCGTCACCTCTCATCTCAAAAAACTCGCGCGAGAGGGCATCGTTCGAAGCCACGAGGGCGTCAAGGACGACGAGGGCAAGACGCTCTGGGAGAAGACTTGACGGGATCGACCACTCGCCCTCCGTCTTCATGACGCCCGTAGCGAGAACGTCAAAAGTGCTGAAGATCCGCGGGCCCTCGGACCGAAGGCCCGCGCAGACGTACTTCCACTCGCGCTCCCATCTAACACGCCGCAGGGAGAAGGCCGTGGAGATTCAGTGCTTAGGGCGTTCGCAGTAGGGCTAGAGCCAACCTGGTGTTGGCAGCCCCTTCTCCTTCAGAAAATCGGGATTGAACATCTTGCTCTGATAGCGTGTTCCCGAGTCGCATAGCACCGTGACGATCGTGTGCCCGGGGCCCAATCGCTGCGCCATGCGAAGCGCCCCTGCGACGTTCACGCCGCTCGACCCACCCAGGCAGAGTCCCTCTTCCGCGAGTAGCTCGAACGCGATCGGGAGCCATTCGCTGTCCGGAATCTGATAGGCGACATCGATTGGCGCGTCCTCGAGATTGGCGGTGATGCGCCCCTGGCCGATCCCCTCGGAGATCGAGGTCCCCTCGGCCTTGAGCGAGCCGTGCTCATAATAGTGATAGAGCGCGGCCCCTTCCGGATCGGCCAGGCCGATCAAGACGTTCGGGTTCCGTTCTTTGAGCGCTATCCCGACACCAGCGATCGTGCCCCCGGTGCCCACGGAGCAGATGAAGCCGTCGACCTTGCCGCCGGTCTGGTTCCAGATCTCGGGACCGGTATTCAGGCGATGGCCTTCGCGGTTCGCCAGATTGTCGAATTGGTTGGCCCAGATCGCGCCTTCGGGCATCGACTCGGCGAGTTCCTCAGCGAGCCGCCGGGAGACGTGGACGTAGTTGTCTGGATTCTTGTAGGGCTTCGCGGGAACCTGTCGCAGATCGGCCCCACAGAGCAGCAGCATGTCCTTCTTTTCCTGGCTCTGGGTCTCGGGAATCACGATCACGGTTTTGTAGCCCCGGGCGTTCGCGACGAGTGCGAGACCGATTCCGGTATTCCCGGCGGTTCCTTCGACGATGGTCCCCCCCGGCTTCAGAAGACCCTTCGCCTCCGCGTCCTCGACGATCGCGAGTGCGGCGCGATCCTTGACCGAACCCCCCGGGTTCATGAACTCGGCCTTGCCCAGAATCTCACAGCCCGTCGCCTTCGAAGCGCGTTCGAGCCGGATGAGCGGAGTGTTGCCGATCGCGCCAATAAATCCGTCACGCGTGTCCATCGGGAGAGTCATCCTGTTCTCGGCGGAAACGGCGTGCCTTCGATCGGTCGAAAAACCCGCACAACCACGTCGATACGCGCCGATGCTGTCGGTTGGACAATATTCGTGCGTGTCCATCGCCCGGGCGTCAGAAGTGCTGTGATTTCACGGCCCTCGGAACGCAGTCGCCCGCAGGCGTACTTTAGTACGTCGAGGACGACGGGGTGAGAAGGCCGTGAAGGCGCAGTGCTTATGGCGCCCTGTGCTGACCCAGCCGGCGCTGCAACGCCGTGGTCTGGCCGTCGCCGGTTGGCTGATAGACGACACGGACTTCGTCGCAGACGGCCCTGAACTCGTCGAGAGCGGTCGGATCATCGATTTCAAAGGTATTGAAGCCACTACGAACCATGAAAGGAATCTGCTCGAGGAGCACATCACCAATCGCGCGAATCTCGCCTTTATAATCGTATCGCTCCCGCAAGAGCCTCGCGTAGGAGAACGCCCGACCATCGCTGAAGGCCGGGAAATCACAGGCCACGACGGCCAACCGGTCGAGCACATCCGCCAGCGCCTTCGGTGGTTCGTTCGATGCGAGCCAGACTCCGACGTCGCCCTCGCGAGCGAGCAACGCCTCCCTCTCGGCCTCGAATCGGGCGAGCGAAACGATCACCCCGCCCGAAGCGGGTAGCGCCACCTCATCCTCCACGCGCTCAAATCGATCGTCGATCGCAGCCGCACCCCCTTCGCGCCGCTCAATCAGTGCCATAGACCCGCTCCTTGAAGGGATCGTTTCCAAGTCGACGAAAGGTGTCGATGAATTCCTCGCCGTCTTCACGCAGCTCGAGATAGGTGTCGATGATCTTGTCCACGACGTCCACCACCTGGTCGGCAGAGAACCCACGACCGAGAATCTTGCCGAGGGCTGCATCCTCGCTCGCGGAGCCACCGATTTGAATCTGGTAGTGCTCCTCGCCCCTGCGGTCGACGCCGAGAATTCCGATATGTCCCACGTGATGATGGCCGCAGGCGTTGATACAGCCCGAGATCTTGATCTGGAGCTCACCGACCTCTTCCTGACGTTCCTGCGTGTAGCGCTCGGCCAGCTGCGTTGCGATCGGAATCGACCTTGCGTTCGCGAGCGCACAGTAGTCGAGCCCGGGACAGCAGATGATATCCGACAAGAGACCGATGTTCGGCGAGGCCAGCCCCGCCTCCGCGAGCTTGTCGTAGAGCTCGGGCAGGCGATCCAACTCGACGTGGGGGAGCACGATATTCTGGGTGTGCGTCACGCGCAGCTCGCCAAAGCTGAACTCGTCCGCCAGATCTGCCATCAAGTCCATCTGATCCGAAGTCGCATCGCCCGGCGGCTCGCCGACGGGTTTCAGCGAAATATTCGCGATGCCATACCCGCTCGCCTTGTGTTCAGCAATATTATGTCGACGCCATGCGGCAAAACCCGCATCCTCAGCGCAACGGGCCTCCGCGACCCGCGCCTCTTCCCCGAGCACGCGAAACGGCGGAGATGAAAAGTGGGCCGCGATGCGGTCGACTTCTTCCTTGGGAAGCTTGAGCGTCGAGTCCTTGATCTCCGCCCACTCCTCTTCCACCAGCCGCGTGAATTCCTCGACACCGGTTTCGTGCAGCGTGACTTTGATCCGCGCCTTGTACTTGTTGTCGCGGCGACCGAGCTGGTTGTAGACGCGGAGAATCGCTTCCAGATAGGAGAGGAAATGTTCCTTCGGCAGGAATTCGCGGATCGTCTTCCCGATGAAAGGGGTGCGTCCGAGTCCCCCGCCGACGATGACCTCGAAACCGACCTCGCCCGCTTCGTCGCGCTTCATGATCATGCCGATATCGTGGACCTTGACCGCGGCGCGATCCTTCTCGCAACCCGTGATCGCGATCTTGAACTTGCGCGGCAGGAACGAGAACTCGGGATGCAGCGTCGACCATTGGCGTGCGATCTCGCACCAGATTCGCGGATCCTCGATCTCGCCCTTCGCGGCGCCCGCATATTGGTCCGACGTCACGTTACGGATGCAATTGCCGCTGGTCTGGATGGCGTGCATCTCGACCTCGGCGAGCTCCGCCAGGATATCGGGCGTCTCCTCGAGCTTCGGCCAGTTGTACTGAAGATTCTGACGCGTCGTGAAGTGGCCGTAGCCCTTGTCATAGCGCCGTCCGATATACGCGAGCTTGCGCATCTGGCGCGAATCGAGCGTGCCGTAGGGAATGGCGACGCGAAGCATATAGGCGTGGAGTTGAAGATAGAGGCCATTCATCAGGCGCAGCGGGCGAAATTGCTCCTCGGTAATCTCGCCGGCCATGCGCCGTTCGACCTGACGCCTGAACTGGGCGACGCGATCCTGTACGAGCGCGTGATCGTGTTCGTCGTAGCGATACATCGTGCTAGGCCTCCGCTCCCTCGGCTTGCTTGCCGAGGTCCAGGCGAATCGTGGGTCCGAGGCATCGTATGACCTCGCGGTATTTCGTCGGCCTGAGCGTTTCGCCATCGCCTTCTACGTCGATCAGGTACGGATCGACGATCAGATGGCGCGCGTTCGCGTCGACCTCTCCGATCGAAAGCAGCTCGCCAGCCGCCGCGTCGTCCGCGGCCACGGCCGAGTCGGCGATCAGCGCAGCCCAGACGACTTCACCGGCCGTCGAGCCCTTCGCCAGAAACACGACGCGTCCGTCTCCCAAGCGGCTCGCAATCACGATTTGCGCCATCTCTCCCCGGTCCTTTCCCATGCGGATCCCTGGCTTTCCCCAGCGACTCTTCCGCCAATTCCGCCAATATACCCCGATCGACGTCTGCCGAATTTCCGCAGCGAACTCCGTCCGCAAGTCTGGTTTTCCGACCGAAGCCGGCAGAAAAGCCTTGCAAATCCAACATGTTGGCGACGGTTCAGAAGAAGCTTCGTAGGTTACTCGACCGCCTACAGCTTGGCAACGTAATCCCTACTGCTGCGATCAGGATAGTCGTCCCACCGAATCAGTCGTTCCCACGCAGCACCGGCGGGTGCGCGATCGAGAACCACTGTCCCGAACTTGACTCGACGCCAGCACCTCGGTACCTCGCGGAGCGTGCAAGACCCGACTCCCGTCCACTCGCGCGTCCCCCGACTCGTCCTCGCGAGCGCATCCCCGCGCCGATCCGAGATCCTCGTGCAGGCCGGTGTCCCCTTCGAAATCGTCGTCTCGAAGGTCGAGGAGCGGACTCGATCCGGAGAATCCGCCGAAGCCCTGGCGGAGCGACTCGCCCGGGAAAAGTCCCTCGATGTGGCCGACCGCTTGCCCGCGGACCCCGCACGCCCCGTGCTCGGCGCGGACACCATCGTCGTCGCCGGCAAGGACGTTCTCGGCAAACCGCGCGACGCAGAACATGCGATCGAACTCCTCTCGCGGCTCGTCGGAACGACCCACCGGGTCATGACCGGAATCGCGGTCTCCTGGACCGATGGCCGGGGCGCGATCGCGCGCGTGACGACCAGCCGCGTCGAGATGCGTCCGGCGACGCGCGACGAACTGGTCGAGTACGTGGCTCTCGGAGAGTCGCTCGACAAGGCCGGCGGCTATGCGCTCCAGGGCGAAGCCAGCCGATTCGTCGTCGGGGTCGAAGGCAGCCGCAGCAACGTGATCGGCCTGCCACGAGAAGAGACCCTCGAGCTCCTGCGAGCAGCGGGCGTACCCGAGGAGGATCTGCGCGGATGACACCCCCGGCTGTTTCCCAGCTGCCGCGAGCTGTTCTCGACGAGGGGCAACGTCGCTACAGTGCGGTTCGCGAGCGAATCGGGGCCGCGGCGGGCCGGGCAGGTCGCGATCCCAACGAGATCACGCTCGTGGGAGTCGCCAAGAAACAGCCGACCGAGCGGACCCTCGCCGCGATCGCTGCCGGCCTCCAGGTGCTCGGCCAGAGCTATATCCAGGAAGCGCGGACGATGCGTCCGGAAATCGAATCCGCCCTGGCGGCCGAGCCCGAGACCGCCGATCTGCGCCTCGAATGGCGCATGGTCGGACGGCTCCAGCGCAACAAGGCCGCACTCGCGGTCCGGCTCTTCGATGCGATCGAGAGCGTCGACCGGCCCCGATTGATCGAGACCCTCGCACGCCGTGCCGAGAGCGAGGGACGCCCGCTCGAGGTCCTCCTCCAGGTGAGCCTCTGCGACGAGCCACAAAAGGGGGGCTGCCCACCGGACGCGCTACCCGCTCTCGCTCGCCAGGTGCTCGACTGTGCCGGTTTGCGGCTCGCTGGATTCATGACCGTTCCCGCCGTGAACCCGGATCCGGAGGCGGCACGCCCGGTCTTTCGCCGCCTGCGCGAGCTTCGCGACGAACTCGCCACGACGCTCCCGTCGCTCGAATCCGCCGCGCTCTCGATGGGCATGTCGGCTGACTTCGAGGTCGCCATCGAAGAGGGCGCTACTCTCGTCCGAGTCGGAACGGCCCTCTTTGGCGAGCGGATCGTTCCGAATTAGGCGCTTGCGCAACGACTCTCGAGTCGAGCCCTGAGGCCAGCTGAAAGATCGTGACCGAAGGCCGTCGGACGAACCGACAGCCGCCCGAAGTTCGACCAACCGCCCACTCCAGATGGGCGACCAGGAGTGCCCGATCGATGGCGAACGCAACCCTCGAAGGCAGCAGGATCGGATTCATCGGCTGCGGCGCGATGGCACGAGCCCTCGCCGGTGGCCTGGTCGAAGCCGGTGTCCCGCCCTCGCGGCTCATCGCCTCCGATCCCTTCCCCTCCGCGCGCGACCCATTCGAAGAAGCGATCGGTGCAAAAACGACTGAGGACAACGCCGAGGTCGTCACCGCTTCCGATATCGTGATCCTCGCCGTCAAGCCGGACGCGGTCGCCGGAGTGCTCACGTCGCTCGATAATTCGATCTGTGAAAAGCCGCTCTGGATTTCGATCGCGGCGGGCGTGCCCCTCGCCGCGCTCCAATCTGCGCTTCCGACCGGCGTACGCGTCGTGCGCGCGATGCCCAACACACCCGCCCTGGTCCGCGCGGGCGCGACGGCCTACTACCCGGCCGCTTCGGTGACCGAAGCCGACCTCGAACTGGTCGAAGGCGTGCTCGAAGCGGCGGGCTGGTGCTGGCGGGCGCCGAACGAGGGCCTGCTCGATGCGGTCACGGGACTCTCCGGAAGTGGTCCCGCCTACGTCTTCCTGATTCTCGAGGCGCTCGCCGATGCGGGTGTTCGCGAGGGTCTGCCGCGAGAGGTCGCCCAGTCCCTCGCCACCCGCACGGTGTATGGCGCCGCGAAGCTCGCGCTCGAGACCGGCACCCACCCCGGCGTGCTCAAGGACCAGGTCACGTCCCCGGGCGGGACGACCATCGCCGGCCTCGAACAGCTCGAAGCCGGCGGCGTCCGAGCCGCGCTGTACAACGCCGTCCGTGCGGCCACCGAACGCTCCAGGGCACTGCGAGGCGGCTAGGAGCCTGCGCGGCAGAAGGCGCACACGCAGACTCACCAGGAGACTTGTTTCGCCCGATTTTCTCAAGATCGGCGGGCTTCTGGCCGATCTTCTGCCGGGGGGAGAGAACCGCCCCGTCCGTCCGCCAGGAGATTCGGCCCATGCGCATGACCCCGCTCGATGTCCAGAGTCACCAATTTGCCTCGCGATTTCGCGGATACGACCCGGATGAGGTCGAGGCCTTCCTGCGGATCGTATCGGAGGACTACGAGAGCCTCGTACGGGAGACCGACAGCCAGGGCGACCGAATCCGGCGCCTCGAAAGCCGCATCGAGGAACTCTCTGCTCAGGAACAGCTCCTGAAGGAGACGCTCCTGAGCGCCCAGGCGATGACCCAGGAACTGGGCCGGAACGCGGAACGCGAGGCCGACCTCCGGCTGGCCGAGGTCGAGGTGCGGGCGGAGAAGATCCTGGACGCCTCACATCGCCGTGCCGCCCGCCTGGGTCAGGACATTCGCGAGATGCGCGCCCTGCGTTCACGCCTGGCCGAATCCCTTCGCAGCGCAGCGGAGACCCATCTCGCCATCCTCGAGACCCTCGAGGCCGACCCCGAGCAGGATCCCCTGGTGCGCGGTATGGAGGAGGGAACCATCGCTTTCCTGAAGCGGGAGACCGGCAGATCCGGCGCCGCCGCGGAGTCGCGTGGCGCCCCGTTGAACTCGGTCGAGGACACCTCGACCGGCTGAATCCCGGCCCTCGTTCTGCCTGGGATTCCCGGCACCACGGCGCCTCGGCACTCCCCGTTGGCAGCCTCTCCCCAATGAGATATCAAAGGCGCCGACCCGGCCCGGCAGCGGTCCTTGCCTCTGCACGGCGCCGGTCTGCCCCGGCTCGGATCCCCGTGCGTGGAGGACCCCGGACCGTGGGTCCCGGACGCGATCGGGAGCCCCGCCGCGTCTAGAGGAGCCCAGTTCTTGCCGACCTACGATTACCAGTGTCAAAAATGCGGATTCGAGTTCGCGCGCGACCAGCGCATCACCGAAGATCCGATCAAGGCCTGTCCCGAATGTAGATCTCGCCAGGCCAAACGCCTGCTCTCGGCCCCCAGCTTCATCCTGAAGGGGGGAGGCTGGTACGCCGATGGCTACGGAAGTAGCGGCGGCTCGAAAGACGAGAGCAAGAGCGGGGGCGACTCGAGCGGCGAGAGCTCCTCAACTTCGTCGGAATCCAAAACGGATTCGGGAAGCGAGAAATCGGAGAGCAAATCGTCCAGTGGCGACAGCGGGGCAAAGACGCCCGCGAGCGCCGCTGAAAAATCCTCTGGGAAGCAGTCCGGCAAGGGCTCGGGAAAGAGCGCCGCCTGATGGCGGACACAATCAAAACCGTCGTCGTCGAGGGTCTCGGCCTGGCGAATCAACTGCGCGACGAGATGAAGCTCGAGATCGAGGCACTCCTCGCCGCCGGTCATCGCGCGCCCCACCTGGTCGTCGTGCTCGTCGGCGATGATCCCGCGAGCCAGTCCTATATCAAGGGCAAGCAGCGGGCCTGTGCGCGCATCGGCGCGACCTCTTCCGAACACATCCTGCCGGAATCAACCAGCCAGCAGGAACTGGTCGCTCTGCTCGAGCGACTGAATGACGACGACGGGGTGGACGGCATCCTCGTCCAGCTGCCGCTCCCGAAACACATCTCTCCCGAAACGATCGCCGAGGCGATCGACCCCGCAAAAGATGCGGACGCACTCCATCCGCTGAATTTCGGCCGACTGCTGCTCGGCAACGCCAAGCTGATCTCCTGCACCCCGCTCGGCGTGATGGCGGTCCTCGAACGCCACGGAATCGAGATCGCCGGCAAGCACGCGGTCGTCATCGGTCGCAGCAACATCGTCGGCAAGCCCGTCTCGATCCTGCTCCAGCAGCAGCACGCGACCGTCACGATGTGCCACTCGCGGACCCGGGACCTGGCCGGATTCTGTCGCAGCGCCGACATCCTGGTGGCCGCGGCGGGCAACCCGCACATGGTCAAGGGCGATTGGATCCGCCCCGGTGCCGCGGTGATGGACGTCGGGGTCAGCGAAGTCGACGGCAAGCTCGTAGGCGACGTCGACTTCGACGCCGCCCAGGGCATCGCGGGTCTGATCACCCCGTCGCGCCGCGGAATCGGCCCGATGACGATTACGATGCTTCTGCGCAACACCTTGAACGCCTATCTCGCTCGCAAGAATATCGAGCCACCCCGCAACGGTGCCGAGCCCGCTTCGTGACCGAAGAGCGCCGCACCGCGCTGCACGCCTGCCATCTCCGATTGGGCGCTCGCATGGTCTCGTTTGCCGGCTGGGACATGCCGGTGCAGTACTCGTCGATCAAGGAAGAGCATCGAGCGGTTCGCGAACGCGCCGGGCTCTTCGACGTCTCGCATATGGGCCAGATCCAGTTGTCGGGACGCCGCGCGATCGAAGCCTGCGAAGCGCTCGTCACCTGCCCCGTCGCCACACTCGGCGTCAATCGTGCGCGCTACGGGTTGATGCTGAACGACGAAGGCGGCTGCGTGGACGACGTCATGCTGACGCGCATCGCCGAGGATGCGCTCTTTCTGTGTGTGAACGCCAGCAATGTCGCGCTCGCTCGGGAGTGGATCGAGTCGAAGGTCGGAGACGGCGTCAAGGTCGAGGACCGCAGCCGCGCGACCTCGCTGATCGCCTTCCAGGGGCCCGCGGCTGCGGCCGTACTCGCCCGGCTGACCTCCGCGGACACTCCGCTCCCGAAGCGCTTCCGGGTAGCGCGCTGCGAGATCGGGGGGGCGAGGGTTCTCGCGTCGGGCACGGGCTATACCGGCTCCCCGGGATTCGAAATCTACACGGCGAACGCGGATGCCCCGCGACTCTTCGAAGCGATCCTCGAAGAGGGGGCGAACGAAGGCGTTTTGCCCGCTGGACTCGGTGCACGGGACACCCTGCGCCTGGAGGCCGCGCTGCCGCTCTACGGTCACGAACTCGATGCGACGACCTCCCCCTTCGAGGCCGGCCTCGATCGATTCGTAAAGCCTCTCGACAGCGGCTTCATCGGCTCCGCCGCCCTCGCCGAGCGCGCCCACGAATCCGACCCGCGGCGACTGGTCGGCTTCGAAATGACCGGCCGCGGGATCGCACGGGCCGACTACGAGATCATGCACGAGGGCGATGTCGTCGGTCGCGTCACCTCCGGAGCCCCCTCCCCGACTCTCGGAAAGTCGATCGGGCTCGGCTACGTTCCTCGCTCGAAAAGCGAGATCGGTCAGGCCCTCACCATCCTGATCCGAGGCAAGGGTGTAGCGGCGGAGATCGTTGAGACTCCATTTGGTTGAGACTCCATTTGGTTGAGACTCCATTCGTCTGAGACGTTTGATTCATCCCAGAAAATCATCCCGAGAGGTTTGCGCGTGGCGGATTACGAATTTCCCGAAGAGCTGATCTACACAAAAGAGGACGAGTGGGTGCGACGCGAGGGCGACGATGTCGTGATCGGCGTGACCGACTTCGCCCAGAATCAGCTCGGGGACATCGTGTTCGTCGAACTTCCGGAGGTCGGTACCGCGACCGAGGCCGGCGTCCCCTTCGGCACGATCGAATCCGTGAAGGCCGTCTCGGATCTCTTCGCCCCGATTTCCGGTGAGGTGCTGAGTATCAACGAAGCGCTCGAGGACAATCCGGAGCTGGTGAACGAAGCGTGTTATGGCGAGGGCTGGCTGTTTTCGCTGCGCCCCTCGGATCCCAGCGAACTCGATCGCCTACTGGATGCGAAAGCGTATCGCGCGTCGGTTGCGGAGCGCGAGAGCTGACTCCGATGCGCCCCTCTATCGGGGCGAGCCGCCCGTCAAGCCTGATCCGACTCCCGATCGATGCGCAGGCGCGCGACTTCCGCCCAGGAGCCTTCGGGATCGAGCTTGAGATATCGCCGCCAGTGGTCTCGGGACGGACGAGATCGCCCGATCTTCTCGTAGAGCAGCGCCAGATTGATATGCAGATCGGGATAGAGCGGATCTGCTGCCAACGCACGCCGATAGTGGGCGAGCGCCCCACGATCGTCGCCCTCTTCCTCGAGTACGTTGGCGAGATTGAAATTCGCTTCGACGTGATCGGCTTGCCGCGACAGGCAGGCTTCGAAGGCGCGCCGCGCTTCGGCTCGTTGGCCCTGGTTGTATCGGACGGCACCCAGGTTGCAGTAGGCGTCCGCGTAGTCCGGCTCGATCTCGACCGCGGTCTCGTAGGCTTCGATCGCCTCGGCCCACTTCGAGGCTTCCGCGTCGAGTTCGCAACCGCGCTCGAACCACTCGACCGCGTCGCCCGTCGTGCCCCGCGCAGTCTTGGAATGCTTCGCGCCGTGCTCGAATCCCACGGATTCGAGATCGACGAGCGAGGGCACCGCGTCTGGCGAGACGATCCCGGCCTCCTCGAACTCGAGAAGCAATTGCCCGCCCGCTTCTTCGAGATGCCCGTCGTGACGCACGACGAGTCGTTCGGATTCCTCTCCCCAGAGTCGCAGCGCCGCCGCCGGGTCGGCCATGTTCGGAAGCCGGTCGCGCAGCGTTTCGAGGACGCGGCGGATCCGCTGGAGCGGAATGCCCTTGTCCACGAGTGAAACGATCGCACGCAGCACCACGAGATCGCGGAACGCGTACGCCTCACCCGCCTCTTCGCTTTCCTCGGCTTCGCTCTCCGTCGCGAGCGACTCGACCAGTTGGGTCTTCTGCCAATAACGAAGTCGGCGCGGCGACACCTTGAGGATTCGAGCGACATCACCCAGTGAATAATCCGGCACGCGCCAAGCATGGCACGAAGTCCGTCGTGTGGGAACCGTTCGCGTTCAACGAACAATGTTCATCGTACTCACCGACGCGATGATCTGCGCGCTAGGATCGTCTGCGGCGAGGTTTCCGCGGCTGGTGCCCGGCCTCGACTTCAAATCGAGTGTGGAGCGCGTCGCCGCGTTCCAGGCGGGTTCGATTCCCGTCCCTCGCCGCCATGCTCGACTCACCGCCATACGATGGGAACCGAAGTGGGTGTTTCGAGTTCGCCGCGTCGCACGGCAGGCAGCGGGAGAACCCGGTCACGCGGCGAAGCGCGCCCTCGCTCGGTCAGCGGGCGCGGCGCAGCGGTGCGGCACGTCCGAAGAGATAGCCCTGGCCATAGGGGATACCGAGGCCCTGCAGCGTTTCGAGTTCTTCGCTCGTTTCGATGCCCTCGGCGATGATCTGACCCCCGAGCTTCCCCGCGACGGCGTGAAGTGCGCGCAGCAGCTCCTGCCGCGGCGGATCGGTGTCGATGCCACGCACCAGCGACATGTCGACCTTGATGAAATCAGGTGCCAGCTCCATGATGG
>Ga0209988_10000635_pt1 | contig 22193 bp, 17 predicted proteins | sample N075metaG_FD_183115 | JGI IMG/M metagenome (GOLD analysis project Ga0209988, IMG submission 183115) | Deep subsurface microbial communities from Kermadec Trench to uncover new lineages of life (NeLLi) - N075 metaG (SPAdes) (version 2) | ecosystem: Environmental > Aquatic > Marine > Ocean trench... | reverse complement strand
ACCATGTGCTAAGCCCCTCCAGCCGAAACCGGCGCGTCGCCGATCGAAATATCGGGAAACAGGTCGTTCCGAATGACGGAGTCTTCCGCGATCTCTTCCTCAACGCGTACGCGGTCCATAATTTGTATCAGCGTGTTGTACTCGATATCCGACTCGAGCAGGATCGACGCTTCCGTTTTCTCCGGATAGCGATCCTTGAGCTGTGCCAGCTTGGCGCTTAATGCGTCGTAGTCGTAATCGCCGTCTTCTGAGTTGGGGTAAATTGCCAGCAATCCCTGATTGCGATCGCCCACTTCGATTTTGTCTTTACGAACGATGATTTCCAGCTGGAAAACCTGATCCTGCGGATCCACGCTCTCGGTAGAGGGGCCTGGCAAATTCAATTCCAGAATTGTCAGACGCGAGAACACTGCTGTCATCAGCAGGAACGGAACCAGAATAACCATCAGGTTCATAAATGCCGTAATGTTGAGTTCGACCGGCTCTGTATTTCGACGACGACCGCCTCCGCGGCGACGAATCATGTTAAGCCCCCGCGGACTTTAGCTGGCGTTCTGTCACTGCATTCAGAAACTTGACGCTGGCCATCTCAAGACTGTCCACGAGCTGGTTGGTTTTCGTTTGCAGCAATGCATGAACAAGCAGCAGCGGAATAGCCACCATCAGGCCAAACGCTGTCGTGTTCATCGCCACCGAAATGGAGGCAGACAACAGATCAGCCTTGTCGGCCGGGTTGGCATTCGACACGGCCGTAAACGCATTGATCAGGCCGATAATCGTGCCCAGCAGTCCCATCAGCGTAGCGATGTTGGCAAGCGTCGCGAGGTAATGCGTGCGTTTTTCCAAACGCGGCAGCACTTCCATCATGCTCTCTTCCATTGCTTTTTCGATATCGTCACGACGGCGCGCACTCTTCACACGGTAAAGACCGTAGGTCAGAATCGAGCCAATCGCAGCTTTCGAATTAGCGGTTTGCGCCGCAGCTTCCTGGAAGTTCCCGGCCTTCAGGAAAGGCACTATCTTTTTCCAGAGCGCGCGGTTGGCTACGCTTGACACTGTCAAATACGTCCAACGTTCGATCGCAATTGCGGCGCCGAACGCGAACACGAACAGGATCGGGTACATGAACGCACCACCATCCTGGAAAAACTGCACCATTGTGCTCATTTGATTGCTCCTCTAAACATCAAATATCTCTCAAGTCGCGGCTGAAGCCGCTCCTACCAAAACCTTCACGGCTGAAGCCGCTCCTACCACCGATACATTTGCGGCTGAAGCCGCTCCTACCACCGATACATTTGCGGCTGAAGCCGCTCCTACCACCGATACATTTGCGGCTGAAGCCGCTCCTACCACCGATACATTTGCGGCTGAAGCCGCTCCTACCACCAATACATTTGCGGCTGAAGCCGCTCCTACTCGCCTTGGTCACCGTACAGATCGCTGTAATAGCCGACCTGACGTGCAAATTCTTCACGATCCAGTGGTGCCAGCACTTCGTCCAGCAATGTATTCACAGGCCTTCCCATCAAGTCACCGGGATCTGCTTTCCGCCAGGGGACGATGTACATGACCTTCGGCAATTCCTGGTTACCCGTAATCTCCGTGCGGCCCAGTTCCATTCTGTCCATGACAACGCCACCCGACTGCGTGCGCGTAACATCCTGTGCCAGTACAGCCGAGACCACCGCTGGCTGCAGCTCGTCGCGGACCGCGGCAGTCGCCGACTCTGTTTGAGCCGACGTGTCGACGGCGGGCTCGAACCCGTCCAGCTCGGCACTCTCCGGTGCAGGCGCCTCTTGCGAAAATGTGGCAAACGATGCCAACAACGCAGCAAGCATGAATCCGGCGCCGAATACCCTGTTGATTTCAGTACTCATGTCCGTCAGTCCGCCACGTTTGCCGTACGCTGAGTCGCCGCTACACGGCGTCTCAAGTCCACAATCCATTTCTCAACCTGCCTGTCGTCACCGACAAGCGCCTGATACGTCTCGAAATGCTTCAGCGCGATATCAAGCCGCTGCAAATAGAGCTCATTCAGGACTCCCAGGTTGTAGTGTGCCAAGGCGTAGTCGGGATTGGATGTGACGGCCATCAAATAAGCAGCCTCCGCATCGAAAAATTTGCCATTTCTGCGAAGTAGCATGCCTTTTTGGTTCAAAGCCGGGGCATATTGCGGGTCAATGGCGAGCGCCGCCTCGATGGACGCGGCCGCAGCAACGTCATTTTCATTACTGACGTGGATGATCGCGAGGTTGACGTGCGCGCCCGGATAGATCGGATATTGCAGCAGAAACTCCTTGAAACGCAGTTCTGCTTCAAGAAAATCGCCCGAGGCCATGATAGCGGCCGCCTGTTCATACATCGTCAATGCTCTGGGCGGTATGGCGACAACAGCCGCGTCATGGCCGATGTCGGACCCGGCAGTAGTCTGCGCCACGGGTTTCGGCCCGGATGACGCACACCCGGTGAGAAGCAGCAGCCCGAGCAGAACCGGCAGTCCCTGTAATTTAATTAAGCGCTGTAATAACATTTTCGCTGCGCTCCATTTTCGCGTATCGGGCCGGCACCAGGATAGCCAGCTTCCCAAAACTTCTGATAACCCATTCGTCGTAGACGCCATCAACTGCACGGTTTGCGTTCGCCTTGTACAGATCGATGGCTTTTTCCTCGAACGGATAGACCTGCTCTTCCAGCAGCAACTCGTATTCGTCCAGCGCGGCCTCATCCAGTTCGGCTGGCCGCTCAGAATCCATCAGGTCAATACTGAATAATTGATAGACCTCACCCAGTCGGTAGGTCGCCGCCGTTGTTACTTCGGCCACACCGTAATCCGCCGCATCCGTGTAGACATTGATCACGTCCTGCATGAGTTGACGCTTGAGCTTCATGCTCTCTGCCAATGGCTGCGTAAGCTTCACAACCTCAAAGCGACGGCGAACCGGCTCTGCCAGCTCAATCGATGCCGTTGCCGCAAGATAGCGCGTTCGATCACTGCGCTGCGGGCCAGCGGTCGCATCCACCTGAACCAGGCCCTCCAGCAACACGATTCGTTCCACGCTGTTGCCGTTGATCTCGGAAATTTCCAGTAAGCGGAAGCGTGCCTCGATCGATTCAGACAAGGGATTTGGATAGCGCTCGATGATGTCTTCGAGCACACGGTGCTCGTCGTTTATGGAAGCGGCTGTTTCATACAGTTCAGCCGCCTTCCAAAGTGCCTCACGACGTATGTCGTCGCTGCTTGAAGCGGCCACCGAGATGCGTTCGAATTCCTGCGCCGCGTCGACGTCGCGGCCCGACTCCATGTAAGTCACCGCGAGTTTCTGCGTGATGTCGTCCACAAACTCACTGTCCGGATAGTCAGCCCGGTATTTCTCCAGCACGCTGGACGCACGACTCCAGGCTGCAAGATTGATCAACGCAGCAGCCGCATCGTATTCGGCCGTGGCGCGAATATCCGAATCCGGAACCACGTCACCCAGGCGCGTGAAGTGCACGACAGCGAGTTCAAGATCTCCTGAATCCCGTGCCTGCTCGCCTTGCTTGTAGATCGACGACGCGATGCGATCCTTTATCTGCTGCTCGGCCTCAGCATCATCCGGCGGCGTATACGCGCGCAGCTCGTAGTACGCCTCCTCGGCAGCAACGAAGTCATTCATGTCGAATTGCGAGTGCGCAATGACGGTCCATGCCGTGCGCGCCAATGCCGGCTCTACTGGCGGCTGCTTCGCAACAACGGCCCGTCCGACTGCGATGGCCAGGTCGAACTGGTTTTGTCTGAACAGGTCTTCGGCAATGGTCGTCAGGACAGCGCCTGACTCCGGGTGTTCGGGATAGGTGTCGGCGAATCGCAAGCCACTGTCAAGATAGGCCGCGTGCCATTCGTCCCTGGCCTCGTCGACGAGCAGTTTCTCGTGCTCGCGATACGCAATAATCGCCGCATAGCCGGCCTCCGCGGATTTCTCGTGCATCGGGTAGGCATACGCTGTGCGTTCGTACTCTTCGGTTGCATCCCGGAAGTCCTGGCTCTCGAATAAAATCTCCGCGAGCAGGAAGTTTGTATTTGCGCTGTCCGGATCTTCGGGGAAATATGCCAGGTACTTGCGATACCAGCGCGCCGCCTCCTGGTAGTCCGTAATCTCACCATCCTGTTGCGCCTCGGCGTGGTAGTACTGCGCGAGGTCGGTCAGGTTGGTTTTCAGGTGCGCCGCCACGGCCGTGTTCTCTTGCGGCAGATTGCGCACCCAGAATTGACCGTCCATGCCGTAACGTTCTACGAAGCCCTTCTTGCCTTCGAGCACCAGGCTCGGAAATCCGCCACGCTTGTAGGCTTCGATAACTTCGACCTGCAGCAGCGGTGCTTTCGGGTGGTAAGGATCCTGGTCAACAAAGGACCCGTACGCGTCCGCCGCATCGACAAAGCGTTCTTGCTCTAAATAGAGGTCGCCCAGATTCTCATAAATCACGTAGGCGTAGCCCGGTTGGCCATTGTCGACCATGTATTGGTCTATGCTGTCGGGACCCTCCATGTAGGAGAAACTGATCGACAGCACGCGGAATGTGTCTTCGACCATTTCTCGTTCTGAGCGTCGCAGACTTTGCAGGCGTTCTGCGCCGTCCTGTAGCTCGATATTTGCGATCTTGCGCTCAAGCAACGCGAAAAACGAATCAAGGCTGTCCTCATGCCAGGCCAGTTTGAATTGAGTCCAACCGAGCTTGTAGAGAGACTGCTCATAGAACCGCGACGAATCGCCATAATCCATCACGGCCTGGTAGGCGATTTCCGCATCGTTATACTGCTGGCGCAAGAACAGCATTTCGCCGCGCCGGAATTGCACTTCGTCCAGCATCGCCGAATTCGGGTAAACCGAAATTATTTCGTTGAGTACGACCAGCGCTTCATCCGTCTTGCCGCCGATTGCATAGGCACGTGCAAGCTGGTACAAAACCGTGTCATTGCGCCTGTAGTCGGGATACGCCTCGAGTAACTTCTGGTAGAGATCCACAGCATTGTCGTAACCGCGCGTTTCGATCGCCTCGATATTATCGGAGAGCTGTTCTGCTTCGGCCGCTTCAAGCTCGAGATCGCCGAGGCGACGCATTGCTTCGGCACTGAGTTCGGGATCGTCGGAAACCAGATCCAGAAACGCACGGTAGTTGTCACGTGCAAGACTCGAGCTGTTCAGGATGATTCTGCCAGGCCTGACGTCGACGTGTTGACGCTCAAGACTCTTGATCGTGTCTTTCTCTTTGATCTTTTCGGCACTTGCATTGCTGAGCGGCAACAATGCGGCAAGCGCAATAATCAGCGTCGAGACGAAACGAATGTTCATTCCGACACCTCGCTTACTGTCGCAGCGATATCGTAAATAGCTGCGAGCGCGAAGCGCGCCTGGACTGTGTAAATATTGAGTCGTTCTTTTTGCGCCTGTAACTCGCCGACTGCGATCGACTGCATATACGCGCTTTGCTTCGCCATCTGATCTTCGACGCGCATCTTCAAGCTTTCAATGCGCGGCTCAAGCGCAGCGACACGTTCCGAAAATGCAGCGAATTCCAGTGGCTGATCGCGCATGGATTCATCAATCTGACGACGTGCGCGCTGTGTTTCGACCAGGGCCTCGCCCGTCTTGCGCAAGTCGCGACGAATCCGCCACAGACGGTCCTTGAATTGTTTTTCCAGATCCCACTTGAGCACGCCCTTCAGCAATGCGATCTTGCCACGTACTTCGGCGGCCTCGGGAATATCGGCCGTGAGTGCCGGCGTTACCTCAAGCCCGCTTATCTCACCCCACATCTCGAATTGGTATTCGGTCGCGAGTGCCAGCCAGTCGTTGCTTCTCTCGATTTCATTGAGCACGGAGTCGTATTCAAGTTTGCGATCAACCATGTCATCGAGATCAGCGCGATCCAATGCAGCTTCGACACGCGGCAAACGATCCTCGTAGGCCTGCTTGCGGGTCTCAAGCATGTTCGAGTAAACCTCGACGCTCTGCTGCCAGTTGTCGAGATTGTTGTGCATGTAATTCAGGTCACGGAAGTTCTTCAGGCCTTCCTGAAACTCGTGCGTTGACAGCAAGTGAAATAAATAGCGTGCTTCGGGGCCTTTGGGGAGATCCTCAAGACGCCAGTACCAGCCCGTCGTGGCGAGCGGATCGTCGGCGAGGAATTGCATGAACATTTCGCCCGATTCGATGTAGTCGATCGTGCGGTCAAGGCGGTTGGACTCTTCGTAGAAAGCCTCGATCGCGTTCAAATAGTGGTCAGCCGCCTGGCTGATCGAGTCCAGTTGCGCAAGCGCATAGGGAATCGCGAGCATGGATTCCTGTACTGCTGAATCGAGCAAATCACGACTGCGAAGCTCCATCCACGGCACCAGCGCGCGTTGATAACTTTCGAGTTCGGCGTCTGCCCAGCCCATGCCAAGCAGGGCTTTGTTCGAGAAAGGGCCTTCCAGACGTACGCGCTGCAACGCCGGTTTTGCGGCCCGCGGCTCGCCATTCTGCAACAACGCGTAACCCAGTGCGAGGTTGGCCTTGTCACGCAAGGACTTGAGTTCGTCATTGAACGGATTCATGCTGCCGAGATCCTCGAGGATCTCCTCGGCCTCATCGACCCGCCCACTGCGAACCAGCGCAACACCCAGATTGAATTTCGCGTAGCTGGCCCACTCTGTTTTGCCTTTCCAGTTCTGCAGCAACGCGATGGCCTTGTCGTAGTCGCCCGCGTCAATCAGAATTTGTGCCTGCAGCATCGAGGCCTCTCGCTGCAAATTTTTCGGCAGTTCTCCCTCGATACGGTCGAATGCCTGTTGTGACTCTTCCAGGTAACCACGCTGCTGCCAGATCTTGGCGAGGAAGAACCAGGTGCGATCCCGAACTTCCGGATTCACATTGTTGGCGAGAAGGCGTTCGAAAATGCGGGCGGCTTCCAGGTGATGCCCGTAGGACAAATACATACCGCCGAGTAGCAATTCGGAGTCGTCGATGTGCTTATCGAGATTTGACTGGGATTGCGCCGCCAGCAGACGAATGATCGCCGGAAAGTAATCGCCCTGGTAAAAGTAGAAAAGGACTTCGCCGTAGTGCAGGTCCTCAACAACAATAGGCTCACGCCCGGATTCAACTGCCCACGTCGCAGGGGGCAGCAACAGTACGCAACAAAGGCTAAGCGTAACGGCTATGGAGCGGGTAATCGGCAACGATCACTCCCATTCCTTGATCACGAACTCCGGCTGCTGCTTCTTGACCCGGTCGGTTATTTCCAGCTCAAGGTATTTCGCGCCGATGCCCTTTTCGATCATGACGGTCGCGCCGCGACGGTAATCACGACTGTGCGGGCCCTTGCCCGTAAATATTGCAATCAGTTCATGCTCGCCGGTTTTCAGATTGGCCATGTGAAGTCGGTGCACGCCGCCCTGCAACAAGGCATCAATTTCCCGATCCGTGTACAGGTAGTTCGCGACTTCCTTGCCGTCAATCTCCAGACGCACCGAATCCAGTGCGAAGTACTCACCGACATCCATTGAGATAAAAAATGCGACCTGCGAGTTAGCCGGAAACAGTAATTCCTCTTCCAGCAGGAACAAGTCACGATTGAGATCGAGGACCTCTTTCTTCAGGTCCTGCACATCCTGGTCGAGACTGCGGAACTGAGCTCCGGAGTCGGCATCCATCGGCGCAGACTCCTGCGCCATCGACGTCACTCCAAACGCCAGCATCACTGCCAGCAAGCAACTCAAGACTGTTTTAAACGTCACCTTCATTCTCCTTTGGCATCACTACAGCCTTAGCTCAAGGGCAAAGCCTCGTAGTGACTACTCCCTCAACAGCGAGCGAATCTGATCGAGGTACATCTCTTCGTAACCGGGCTTGTAACCCTTGTGGACGTAACGCACTGTGCCTTCTCGGTCGACGAGAACCGTTACGGGCATTGCATCCACGTTATAAAGCCGGCTGACTTCCTTGCGCGTATCGAACAACACCGGAAAACTGACACCGAGCTCCTTGATCATTTCCATGGCTCGCGCGGAGTCATCGTCAATGTTGACGCCCAGCAAGCTAAAACCGACACGCTCATAGCGTGTGTAAAGTTGATCCAATAACGGCATTTCCTGCCGGCAGGGTCCACACCAGGTGGCCCAGAAATTGATCAACACGACGTCGCCGCGATACTCGGACAGGCGCAGGTTTTCACCCGTCGAACTCTTCAGCGCAAAATCCGGCGCCGGCAGTCCTGACAGGTCGGATGCAGCAAGGCTGCTTGTTGCTAATACGGCCAAAGCGAATCCTGTAAGCAATTTCCCGATTTTCATCATTTCAATCCTTGTGTTATCAGCCTGATTCCATTCTGGGCATAAAGACAGCGGCCGACGTCGTCAGCCTGTGCCAATGAGGAATGTTGACAGCCGCAGCCCTTTCGAGCCGTGATAATCGTCACACAAACCGGGCTGTCTCAACATAAGTTGGTCTGCCGTATTCGGACAGGTCGTCAGCGTAATCGTGCCAGATTACGTTAAATCACTGTTTCTCCTGAAGAGTTGGGGATGCGCGCGAACATCCCTGCCAGGCCGCCGCAGACCGCTATCGGGAGCACGGCAACAGACAGCCCATGATAAGCGTATCAATATGAATTTAAAGCGAAAACTCGTCGCCTTTCAGCGACAGATCGCGATTTTTTTGGGTCCTGATGTCGCTTGTCAGCGACGCCTCAGGGCGGATCGTTTGCGGCCGGCGAAGCCGGCGGAGTCAGTCCATCGGAGTAATAAACGCGCCCCTGTGCGTCGATTACGATGCTCTCATAGTCCGGCAGGCCGGCAATCAGCTTCAGACCAAGGTCAACGCCCATGACAAACACGGATGTGGACAATGCGTCGGTCATGACCGCATCCGGCCCGATCACCGTCGCACTGTGGATACCAGCGGCGGGCTCCCCGGTGCTTGGCTGAATGATGTGGTGATACCGAACGCCGTCTTCTTCGAAGAAACGCTCGTAGTCGCCCGAGGTTGAAATAGCCTCTTCCTCCAGCGGTAGACGAATGGCGACCTCTCCATCCTGCCGCGGGTCGCGAATACCGATCATGAAGGGTCGCCCGCGCCGGTCACCCAAAAGACGTGAGTCTCCGCCGGCCGTCACGATCGCATGTAAAACACCGTTCCGCCTCAGGATATCGACGCCTCGCTCAACCACGTAGCCCTTGGCGATGCCGCCGAGGTTTATTCGCACGCCCTGCTTCAGAAAACGCACTGAACTTGAAACTCGATCTACCTCGACGAGCCTGTAGTCGATCAGCACACGCTCCGCTGCGAGCGTGTCATCGCTGGGTCGTCGCCGTTCGCGAAAATCGTAGTGCTGGCCAACGCTCTCGTAAGTAATGTCGAATGCGCCGCGAGTCAGGACTGAAATGTCGAGCGCCCGCTGAATCAGGCTGGCCAGCTCGGCCCCTGCAATCACGGCTGCATTCGCAGCGTTTCGATTGATCTCTGAAATTTGGCTGCTGTCCTTGTAGGTACTCATCAATTCGTCGATGCGCACGGCTTCGTCGAAGACGGCTTCGGTGAGGCGCCGACCCTCTGCCTCGTCCTCATGCCACAGGTAGACGCTCACCTCCGTACCCATGAGCGGTCTGGCATCGCCGACCCATGCAGCACTGCAAGGCATTGAAATCAAAAAGATCAAGCCCATTGCTAGAGTTAACAACTTACGAGCGTTATGCTTCATTCTGACACTCTTCGACAAGGAGACGCACTGTGACATCATTCCTGATATTCCTCGGAATTCTGGCTGCTATTGTGTTCTGGACGATCGGAATCTACAACAAGCTGGTCAACCAAAGAAACCGGGTACGCAATGCATTTGCCCAGATAGACGTCCAGTTGACGAGACGCTACGACCTGATCCCGAACCTCGTCGAGGCCGTAAAAGGCTATATGAAACACGAGCGGGAAACGCTGGAGGCCGTCATTGCGGCTCGCAACACGGCCGTTTCCAGCCTCAGTGCGGCGAAGGCAGATCCGGCAAATGCCGACGCGATGAAGCAGCTCGGCGCGTCAGAAGGCGCCCTCGGCGGCGTACTCAGCCGCTTGTTCGCGCTCTCTGAGGCCTATCCGGACCTGAAGGCCAGCCAGAACATGATGCAGTTCCAGGAAGAACTGGCGAGCACCGAGAACAAGGTTTCGTTCTCCCGGCAGGCCTTCAATGACTCCGTCATGAGCTATAACAACGCGGCCGAAAACTTCCCGAACAGTGTTATCGCCGGAATGTTCAGCTTTAAACTCGCGAGTTTCCTCGAGATTGAATCGGACGAAAAACGCGACGTACCTGAAATCTCCTTCACTTGAATTTTTTCGACGCCCAGGATCAGGCGCGACGAGCTACCAAGTGGCTCGTCGTCGTTTACATCGTAGCGACGCTGCTGATCGTTGCGGGCGTAACGGCAATTGTCGGTTTCGCGCTGGGTGCATTTTCGAACGACGCATACGGTGGCGACCCACGTGGTCTGCTAATCGCCGTTGCCATCGGTACGGCATTGTTCATTCTCGGTGCCAGCCTCTACAAGACATCTGTCTTGTCGTCGGGTGGCGGTCGCGTCGCCGCGGAATTGGGCGGTACACTGATTCCTGCCGATGTTAGCGACCCTTTGCGGCGGCAATTACGCAATGTCGTCGAGGAGATGGCAATTGCTTCAGGCGTACCCGTACCTGAGGTGTACGTGCTCGAAGAAGAAAGTGGAATAAATGCATTTGCAGCAGGTTTTACGCCCGGTGACGCGGCGATTGCCGTCACGCGCGGCACACTTGAGCTGCTGAATCGCGATGAATTGCAGGGCGTCATCGCACACGAATTCAGCCATATCCTGAACGGCGACATGCGCCTGAATATTCGCATGATGGGCGTATTGTTCGGAATCCTGGCACTATCGCTGATCGGACGAATGATTATGCGCAGCGGCTTCCACGTGAATCTTGTCAGCCGCCGCGATCGCGGTACGCCGGTTATTCTCATCATTGGGCTCGGTCTCGCAATCCTGGGCGCTATCGGAATGTTTTTCGCCCGCATGATCAAGGCCGCCGTTTCCAGACAGCGCGAGTTTCTCGCCGATGCGTCGGCCGTACAATTTACGCGGCAAAGCGAAGGCATTGCGAACGCGTTGAAGAAAATTGGCGGCTATAGCGAATCCTCCTACTTGCAGGCCACGGATCCGGAAGAAATCAGCCACATGTTGTTTGGCAGCGGGTCCCGATTAGTGGGTCTGTTCGCAACACACCCGCCATTGACGGAGCGTATCAAGGCGCTGGATCCAGGTTTCAGCGAGCAGGACTACCCACAAGTTGATGCGCTGCGTGACAGCGGAACTTTGCTCGATCCTGCAGCAGAGGCCGTGACAGCGGGTTTCGCGGCGGCGGCAACAAATGAGCGCACGGCTGTCCTGCCGGAGTCCATTGCCGCATCGGTTGGCCGCCCCGACGTCAGGCATGTCGAATACGCACGTCAGTTACGTCAATCGATCCCGGATATGCTGACCGACGCCGCGCACGCGACACGCCACGCCTACCTCCTGACCCTGGCGCTGATTCTCGATCGTTCGGGTAAGCATGTCGAACGCCAATTGGCGCTCATCGAAGAGCGCATGGGTCGCGATCGAACGAGTCTCATCCGTAGTTATCATGCAGAGCTGCAACAGTCAGGAGAAGAAATCCGCCTGCCGTTACTCGAAATATTATTCCCGACACTGAAGTTGCGACCCGCAGCGCAACTCGAGTTTCTGATCGAACTCGCAAGCCGGCTGATTCAAATCGACGGCAAGGTTGATCTGTACGAGTACTGCTTCTACCGCATCCTGACAACCAGTCTGGGGCAGGCGGTAGATCCATCCGGACGACGCAGCTCGGGCCGCGCGCCGAAACGTGAGCTGCGACAGGCCGCGGTCAATATGCTCGCGATCGTGGCGGACCACGGTAATGACGATACGGCCAAAGCTCAGGCGGCATTTGACGCCGGCGCTGCGGTCCTGGGGGAATGGGCCCAAGGTGTCGAAATCAAGCCCAAGCGGGAATACACGGTCGATATTCTGAATCACAGTCTCGATATTCTGAGCAAATCGAACAACAAGGGGCGGCAAAAGCTGCTGCGGGCGGTCAGTGAAGTCGCAGACCACGACAAACAACTGACGGTTGCCGAGGCCGAACTCATCCGCGTTATCTGTGCAACGCTCGACTGCCCGTTACCGCCCATATTGGTGGCCAATTCCTAGCGTCCGATTTGGCGTATCATTGAACTCTTTGCCCGCTTTCAGACCTAAGTTCCCACACCGAAAACGATACGGAAAATGACTATGCGTGTGACACGAAATACAGCAGTCTTTTGCCTGCTTGCGCTGATCCTTACGGCTCCCGCAACGGCCGCAACGAGCGAAGAAAAACGCGTCGCGGACGCAACCGACGTACTTGATCAGCTGCTGCGAATTCCGGAACAGGCCATTCCTCCAACTCTGTTATCCCGTGCCTACGCGGTCGCTGTGATACCCGACGTCATCAAAGTCGGCTTTGGAGTTGGCGTTAGACACGGCAAGGGAATTCTTGTGATCCGTCAGGATGACAATTCGTGGAGCAACCCGGTATTCATCGCGCTGACCGGCGGCAGTGTTGGCTGGCAAATAGGCGGCCAGTCGACCGATATTGTCCTGGTGTTCAAGACACGCAAGGGCGTTGACGGCATTGCCAATGGCAAAATAACCCTGGGTGCAGATGCTTCGATTGCAGCCGGACCCGTCGGCCGGCAGGCAAGCGCTGCGACTGATATTGTTTTTCAGGCGGAGATCATGTCGTACTCGCGCAGCCGTGGATTATTCGCAGGTATTTCGTTTGAAGGCACCGGCGTCACGATGGACCGCAAGTCCAACGTCGCATTTTATGGCGACAGCACAATGACTCCTGAACGTATTTTCGCCAGCTCGCCAAACATTGCACCCGACGTTGCGAACACGTTTGTGCAAATGCTGACCGCACAAACCAGCCGCCTGCCCACACAACCCGGCATGCGATCCGGTGTCACGTCGACATCCCCTCCATACAGCGACGACACAGCCAGCGTTCGCACCTTCGGCATGCCGGACCCGGACGAAGACCTGTCCGTTCCAGACGACGAGAATTTCTAGCCCTTCATGAGCGATTTCATCACCAGCGTGCAGGCGATGGCCGAGCTGGTCGGCCCCTACTTGTATTTGCAGGCACTGCTCATCGCGCTTGTGTTCATCTTTTTTGGCAAAATCGCCGACTGGATTTTTTCGGCAATGCTTACGCGAATCGCAAAGCGATCGGCGACACGCGTGGATGATGAGATCGTTGAGTTGTTGCACCGGCCAATTTTCCTGTCATTCATTCTTCTCGGGCTTGCGATTGCGACAGAACACATCGACATGGCAGATTTGCCGGAGAAGATCACGCTGTCGATTCTGAAGACGATCGCAATTCTGATCTGGTACCACCTGTTTTTCGGCCTGATCACGATACTTGCAAACGAGGTACGCAAGACTCCGAAAAACAAGCTCGTACAAAGCGGCATGCTGGCATTGCTGCAGAACGTCGGCAGAATCATCCTGATCGCACTCGCGATTTACTTTGCCTTCCTCGCCTGGGACATCGAGGTGACCGCATGGTTAGCCTCGGCCGGTATCATCGGTCTGGCGTTGGGCCTCGCGGCCAAAGACACGTTGTCGAATTTGTTTGCCGGTGTCTCGATCGTCGCAGACTCACCGTACAAAACCGGCGACTTTATTATTCTCGATACCGGCGAACGCGGCATCGTCACTCACATCGGTTTGCGCAGCACGCGCCTGCTCACACGGGATGATGTGGAAGTCACGATTCCGAACGGCATTCTGGGCAACAGCAAGATCACCAACGAGGCTGGCGGGCCATCCCAAAAACACCGCATCCGGATCGCTGTCGGTGTTGCCTATGGCAGTGACATCGACCATGTTATTTCGACACTCGAAGGCGTCGCTGCAGATAACAAGGAGATCTGCACGGTACCCGAGCCACGCGTTCGATTTCGCAGTTTCGGCGATTCGAGTCTGAACTTCGAACTGCTGTGCTGGATTGAGAGGCCAGTAGACAGTGGCCGGTTGAATCACGAACTCCATTGCGCTGTTTACAAAGGATTCATCGAACACGATATTGTGATTCCGTTTCCGCAGCGCGATCTGCACGTGCGAACGATGCCACCGGGCAATAACTAGAAAATCAGGTGTGGCGTAGCGTTTGCTACTGCTCGTTACCCTCGTCATTGCGCCGCCGTAATTCGTCTCTGATGGACTCGAGATCTGTCTCGGGCTCTTCGTCGGGCGAAATTTCCATGACGGGCGCGTTGCTGCCAACATTTGGCAACGCGTCAAACTCGCCGCTGTATGTTGCGCCCCTGTCCTCGGCGTCCGGAATAAGCGCCATCGGCACATTGCCGCTATATTCTTCAGTCACGGGTTCTTCAATTGGTGGCAGCACACCAAATTGAGCCAGGTACTCTGCTTCCTCGCGTTGCCGCCGGGCCTCTGCTACTCGCCGTCTGGCTACGGTCCGGGCGCGCTGCGTTTCGCGCAATGCGTCACGCTTACGCTTGGATTGCGCCTCAAGTTCTGCACGTCGAGCCGAATCTTTCTGCGCCTCGGTCAGCATGACCGCCTCACGAGCATTTACGCACTCCGCGTCGTAGCGTGATTCCGCACGATTCCTGGTGCAGCGAACCAGCGCAGCCTCCAGTAAGATCGGATGATCGATAAATTCCGACACGGAGCGCGGCGGCTTCTCCTCAGCGCAAGCTGCCAAAAGCATGACAGCGGCTGCCGGGATTGTGATTCGCAATAGTTTCATGGTCGCCGCGGGTCCATATCCTGTCGAAAAGCCGGAAAATTCCGTGTTATGTAGTACAGGATCATAACACCGGTGTCCGATCGCAAAACCGTCGCGAGTTCGCAGTTTTGTGATGCTATAGTGGCCGCGGCCCAAGGCAGGGAAGGATTTAGTGTCAGATTCAAACCAGTTTTCACTACTTGGGCAGCGCCGATTTGCGCCATTTTTCGTCACCCAGTTCCTGGGGGCGCTCAACGACAATATTTTCCGCAATGGACTTGTGATCCTGGTCACATTTCAGGGTGTACTCGTAGCCGGCATGGAAGCCGGGATGCTCGCGAACGTCGCCGGCGCGCTTTTTATACTGCCCTTCTTCCTGTTTTCGGCAATGGCCGGACAACTGGCCGACAAATACGAAAAGTCGATGCTCATGCGTCGCATCAAATTGCTGGAAATCGCGTTGATGTCGATTGCTGCGGTGGCGTTCTACACACAGAGTTTTACGCTGCTGTTGCTGGTTCTGTTCATGACCGGGTTTCAATCGACCTTGTTCGGTCCTGTCAAATACGCCTACTTGCCACAGCAGCTTGCGGCGGACGAACTCATCGGTGGCAACGCACTCGTCGAGTCCGGCACCTATGTCGCGATCATTCTCGGATTGATCGGCGGCGGCCTGTTGGTCGATGGCAGTCTGGATAGCCAAATACTCATCGGCGCTGCACTAATCGGCGTCGCGTGTCTCGGCTACCTCGCAAGCCGGCAAGTGCCCGCCACCAAGGCCGTGGATCCTGCCCTGACGCTCAGCCTGAATGCGTGGAAGGAAACCTGGCGCATCGTCGGCTACGCGCGCGAGAATAAAAGCGTCTACCTGTCCATCCTGGGCATTTCCTGGTTTTGGTTTTTCGGCTCGGCGATGACCTTGCAAATACCCGCGTACACGCGCGACATCATGCATGGCAATGAGGTCATTACAACCGGACTCCTCGCGGCATTCGCGATCGGTGTTGGTATCGGCTCGCTGCTTTGCGAACGCATGTCCGATCATAAAGTCGAGCTGGGCCTGGTTCCGTTCGGATCGATTGGCTTGAGCGTGTTCGCCATCGACCTGTATTTTGCACAGCCCGTCGCAAGCAGCACGCATGTCAACTCGATCGCAGAATTTCTCGCACGACCTGGAAGCTGGCGTGTCCTGATCGACCTGTGTCTCATTGGCGCCTTCGGGGGCTTTTACAGTGTGCCGCTGTATGCGTTGATCCAGCAACGCTCCAGGCGCCAACACCTGTCTCGAATCATCGCCGCCAACAATATTATCAACGCGATATTCATGGTCGGAGCGTCACTGCTTTCCATCGCCCTGCTCAGCGCAGGACTTTCCGTTCCCGAATTATTCCTGGTTATTGCGGCGCTCAATGCAGTCGTGGCCATCTACATTTATACATTGCTCCCCGAATTCCTCATGCGCTTCCTCGCCTGGATAATTATCAGCGTGTTCTACCGCATACGGCCTGTCGGATCACAAAACATCCCCGATGAGGGACCCGCCGTTATTGTCTGTAATCACGTCAGCTATATGGACCCCATTATTCTCGGTGGCTCGATACGCCGACCAATGCGTTTCGTGATGTATTACAAGATATTCGACATACCGCTTCTGAACGTCTTCTTTCGCGCCGCCAAAGCAATCCCGATCGCGGCGGCACATGAAGATGAGCAATTAATGAATGACGCGTTTGCGACGATAGATGCAGAACTTGCGGACGGTAATCTTGTTTGCATTTTCCCGGAGGGCGGGATTACCGGGGACGGCGAGGTCCAACAATTTCGACCGGGGATTGAGAAAATCATCGAACGCCGCGCTGTGCCGGTAATACCCGTCGCGCTTGGACGCTTATGGGGAAGCTGGTTTAGTCGTAATCAGCGTGGCGGAATTCGTAAAATCCCTGGGCGATTGTTCGCGAAAGTACCGGTCACGATTGGCGCAGCGATCCCTGCTTCCGAGGTCAGTGCCGCAAAACTCGAACTGCTTGTTCGTAGCTTGCGAGGCGACCAGCGTTAGGCATCTAGTCAGTGTCGTCCGCCGCGACAGATAGTCGAGCGCGCCACTCTGCAAGCAAGGATTCACGGTTACCAAAGAGACCGCCACCCTCGCTGTCATCGAATCGCAAATGGGCCAGATGCACACTGCCATCCCTGACGACCGGCAGGTAAAGATGGCTGCCGGCAGCGTTAGCAATGGCTCCGGCGCTAGCCGCGCGTCCAAAAACCATGCGCGCCCCTGTTAAAGCTTTCGGCGCAAACAGGCTGTCCAGCCAGATCAAGCCCTTAGTCGATGAACCTGCTCGATGGATCCAGCGTGACGTTCGAAACAGAACTCGTGACCCGGCAGGACTAAATGCGATCTCTTCAACCGGCGCCGGCAACTGCAATTTTTCAACTCCTGTTTGTCCTTCGGTCAGGTTGAACAATTGCGCAATATTCGCTTGATCCACGAGAACCAGGTAACGCCCGCGTGGCGACGCCGCAAGCCGCCGAATCGCCGAGTGGCCCTGCCAGCGGCGCTGCAAGCTCCAATCTCCGGCCGCATCCCGACTGATGGCGCTGAGGACACCACTTTCGCTGCCAATAAAGAGCTCATTGTCGGGTCCAAATGCGATGCTCGAGTGTGTCTCACCCAATTCCTTCTCCATGAGCAGGTCGCCTGTCTCTGCATCCACGATGCCGACCCAGTTGCCGTTGAGTACGCCAATCAAACTGCCGTCCGCAGAGAACAGCACATGATCCACAAGCGATCCGGGCAGATTGGTTATAAATGTCCGCGGCAAGCCATCCGCTGTCGCCCAAACCCTGAGTGAATTGTCGGCGGCGACACTGACCACGCTCAGCCCATCCGTGCTGACGGCCAGTCGCCGCACCGGGTCGTTATGCCCCAGGAAGCTGACATCCTTGCTCGCCTCGGCAATCGCCTCGTGGCCAGCCGTGATATCGAGAATATGCACGTGACCGCTGCGGTCCCCGATCGCATAGGCCGTCGCGTCCGGTAAGGCGACGACGACGGCGTCGCCGGACGACGCCCAGATTGAATGGCCGCCACTCTCGACGACAGACGACGAACCCGGCGCAGGGATCTGCCAAAATCGAACCGCGGTACCCGGCCCACCCGTTATTAATACGTCCTCGTCGCGACTGAACGCGAGCATGTCGCCCACTGATTGAGATGCGCTGACGCCGACGGGCGGACCCAGCAGTTGACCGCTCGCCGAATCGTACAACTGGAATCCGCTACGCGGCCGGCCGGCGACAAAACGCGCACCGGATGCCGAGAAGCTGAGTTGCCAGTGCCCGTCACCGAACTCTTCGAGCAACGGTGATGAAGGCTCCTCGACCGACCATAAGGAAATGCCAGCCGACTCGAATACGGTGCCGAGCATGTCTCCTCCGGCACTCAGCTCGATCGCACTCGGCTGCATCGGCAAATCGATTTGCGCCAGCATCTCGCCACTTAGAAAATCCCACACGCGGATCGCACGATCGTAGTCAGCAATCGCGATGTGTTGGCCACTCGCGCTCAGCGCGACAAGCGCCGGCGCGCCGGCGACCAGCAGTTCGCTGTCTTTCTCCGCGACGTCGATATCCCAAAGTTCCAGCCGTGTTTCGATGTCACCGCGATGCTGCACAACCAGGTGTCGACCATCCGCTGTTAACATCGAGGTCGCACTCGCGGCACCAATCGCTAATGTTTCACCGCGCTTGCCAGTCACTGTGTTCCAGAGGTTCACGGTATCCTGCGTCGCTGTAAGAAGCCGCCTGGCACCGTCGTCAAGACCGATAATGCGTTCGCTCTCGTTTACGGCCATGGTCGACACGGGTTTTGCAAAAGCCAGGTCCCAAAGACGGGCGCTATCACTTCGCGTCGCGCGCGCAACAGCGTATCGTCCGTCTGCGCCGATCCACAACTGTTCGGTCTCGCGTTCCGTTGGATCCGGAATGCTGAGCCCGCGTTGAAAATCCTCAATCAGTCCTTGCGAATTCAACGTCAGGTTCCAGCCGACCAAATGTCCGGCTACACCGATAGCCTCGTCGCGCAAACTGAGACTCCAGGTCCCGATCAGCGATTCGCCGCGCAAGCCATTGAGCTGTGCGGACGACACGCGAATATCTTCGTTGCTCGATGCGCGTTCACGATTCAGGTCGATCTCAACAGCGCGACCTGAGGGCGCAATCACTTTGATGCGTAAGTCGGAAAGACGCGGATGGCTGATGTTCAGGGTCAGGCCTATTCGATTAAGCGTTTCGTCGCGATCGACAATGACGCGACGAACCAGGGGTGTGACCTCAAGCGCCGTGATGACCCAATCTTCGATTCTCGAGAGACCTTGCGGGCCCAGGGCCCATTGCGAGACATTTGCTCCGTTGGTCGATGTCAGCAAGAGACTGCCCGGATTGAACACCGCGTTGCTCTGCTGCTCGAAAGGCAAACTCGCCAACAGCAACGGGTAATCATCGGCCACTAGAGAAGCACTGCGATTGCGCCGCTGCGGCGTCGACAGCACAAGCGCCTCCAGCGACGCGAGCAAAGCATCGTCGCGACGCTCTTCGCGCATCGCCAGGCGGGCACGCCGATCCCAGAATTCCGCCACCAATTGCTGTGGCATATTGCCGGCGTCGGGAAGATCAGCGGCAGTCGCCGCAATTGCCAATATATCCTCAGTGGACACCGATATTGCTGCGCGGCCGCGTAGAAAGCTTCGATACAGGCTGTCGGCGACGTCAGCGTGTCCTGGAAACGATCGCAGGTTCAGCCAGGCCGTCTCAGCAACAACGAGTTCAGTCTCCATGGTCGTCAGTACATTCTGATAGGCCCTTGGCAACCATTGCGTATACAACAATGGAATTGCCGTAATCAGCAGCACGACGCCGACCGCGATAATAGGTACTCGCCAATGTATCGGCAGGTTTTCGTTGGCCCAACGCGCTGTGAAGACATTTTCGTATATACGATTACGAATTTTGAGATCGCCGGACTCATCAACTTCCAGCAGGCCGACCGCCATGAGACGACGCTGCAGCCCCGAACCAAGATCCGCAGGCACATGGATGCCTTTGCGAATACGCCCGTACAAGGTCAGCAAGGCCTCGCTTTTCTTGTCGTCATTCACGATCTGCCGATGAATGTGACTCATGTGCGGTTCGCTATGCAGTGCTGCGCGGCCCGCAAGTTGCTGCATGACGATGCGATCGACTTGTGCCGCAATATCATCGCCCAGGTCTTCGCGTGCGATCGCTCGCGCAAGTTTTTGCGACAAATAGGGCTGCCCTCGCGTCCAATAGAAGACACGATCGAGCGCCAGCTCCGCATCCTCGGCGCTGAGGTTTAGTTCAGTGGCAAAAAGACTCAGGTCCGAGCGTGAGAAATCACCCAACGGGATCGCCTGCGTTATTTTGAACGGCGAGAGCTCGGGCTCTTCGATAAGGCTCAGTGGATCGCATTCGCCGAGCAGAACAAAGGTAAGACGTGCAAACTCCGGATCCGTCGTGCGCGCATTGTGTGCGCCACGTACACTGGCCAGAAGCTGGTCCGCGAATGGCAGGGCTTCGATACACTGTATCTCGTCGATAAAGATTACGACGCGCTGCTGCAAGTTGCGCAAGATGACCTCGGAGTAAAACTCCTGCAAGCGCTGGCGGTTGCTTAATATGGATTTGTCCTGCCACCAGGACTGCAACTCAAAACGAATCCGCAGTTGTCGCAGTAATCGATAGGCCACGCTGTAGTACCAGCGGCCCGCATCTACTCCGGCATCACGATCACTGATTTGCTCCAGGTCCAGCACCGCGACATGAAAACCGTTGTTTTCCAAACGCACTGACGTTGCTGCGATCAGGCTCGACTTACCGCTGCGGTAAGGCGCTATTACATGAGAGAAGCGACCCGCGACCACGGCTTCATACAGGAGATCATCGGCGCGGCGGCGAATATAGCCTGCACGAACCGCATGCAACGGCGAGCCGACGCTGAAAAACTCGCCAGTGTTGTCGCTTCTTGCTGCTTGTTCGTTCGTTTTGTCAGACATTGCTGCGTCCGGATGTAGCGCGGCCCAGGCGGGCCGCGGATGTCAGGCTATCTTAACGAAGTCGCCGCCTCCTATGGCAGTGCGTGGCAACAGCCAGTGTCGCAGCTTAAAACGCCACCCCAAGCCTTTTCGCAGTTTTTTCCGGATTTTTGACCATAATCGCGACACGTTCGAGATTTATTGCGAATCATTGTGTTCGAATTTTTTCTGTAGAAGGTCGCTTGGCTGCAGCCGGCGATCGGGTATACTGCCGCGGCCGCTATCACGGCAGCTGATAATTCGGAAACAAAATATGGATTTTCATCACTCGCATAACCTTGTTGAACCGCACAAGGCTGGCGCCGAACGACATTACGGTATTCGTGTAACGCTGCCCGATACGGACACGCTGCGCGATGTGCTGGGTGACGACTGGGAGCGATTGCACTGGTTTCCAACCGAGAGCGATCGCGACGCCGCCTACAACAAGATGGCCACTCGCCACGGCTACTATCGTGACAGCGACACGCCGACCCAGGTGCTTGAAAAAATAAATCGCTAGCCCTTGCTTGCTGTCCTTGCCAGCTAATTTTGTAACATGGGTGCCGAGCCGATGAAAAGGTAGAAATTCGTCCGGCCGCCCTCCGCGAAACCGGCGGCCAGATAGGTCGACCCAATCGGCGTATCCAGTCCCAGGAATACGCTGCCGTTCGTCAGCAAGGAATTGAAACTCATGTCACTGCGATCCTGCCAGACGTTTCCCGCCTCGAGTGATGCGCCAACATAGACAGGTATGTGCAGGAAACCGCCCCCTGCGCTGCTCACCTGCCGGTAGTACACGACTCGCAACAAGGCCGCGTGTGGCCCGCTTAACTGGCCGCGCTCAAGTCCTGACAGGCGCAAAAACCCACCCAGTGGAAAATAATTCTGCACGGGGCTGACGGGGTCGAGCGTCGTTTGGTAATCCAGGCCCAGCAGCAAGGAACTCTTGCCACGTGTGAACGCCGTCGTGATGTCGAATTCCACGGTATCGAAACGCGTGTCTGCGCCGAGTCCCGGCAGCGACGAGTTCCAGGCCAGTCCGGACAGGATACCGTGCTGCGGAAACTGTGCATTGTCGAGTGTGTCAAAGCGAAGCTGGGTAAGAATACCGCCCGAATCAAAATCCGTGTTCGGAATGGACGGGGCACCCACCTTGACTCTCGACTCTCCGCGGCCTCGATAGACGCCAATACGAAATTCGCCCACTCTGCCGATCTCGGCGCCGACATCTACTTGCAACACGGCCTCTGTCAGT
>Ga0209988_10000633_pt1 | contig 22202 bp, 22 predicted proteins | sample N075metaG_FD_183115 | JGI IMG/M metagenome (GOLD analysis project Ga0209988, IMG submission 183115) | Deep subsurface microbial communities from Kermadec Trench to uncover new lineages of life (NeLLi) - N075 metaG (SPAdes) (version 2) | ecosystem: Environmental > Aquatic > Marine > Ocean trench... | reverse complement strand
GCGCAATGCTGAGACGCTCTTCACCCTGGCCGACACGCGCAACCAGCGGGCCGTGGGCGCCGCCCTCGAGCTGGCGCGGCCGACGGCGGCCGGCGACCTCCTCACCGTCTTCGATGCCTTCTCCGGACTCTCGGTCCCCGAGGTCCAGGACGCCCTCGTCGCCGTCGGCGGAGAAGGCCACACGGCCTTCACCAGTGCGCGCATTGCCCACGCCGAGGCGTTCGCCCGCACCATTTCGAGTCGCATGGCCGTCGTCAGCGGGCGCGCCATCGGGAGCGTGGGCACGGCGGACCTGGTGAGCGAGTTCGGTCGTCTCTTCTCGAGCGGGCCCGGCGTCGATCTGCTCACCAGCGCACCCGGCCGTGCCGGTGCCCCCGCTGTCGCAAACTCGCCCGACATTTCCACGGTGCGTGCGGAAGACGACGAGGGTCGCCGTTTTGGACTCTGGCTCGACGGCATCGGGCTCTTCGGTGACGTGGACGGGGACGGCAACAGCGCGGATACCGAGTGGAAGACGGGTGGCGTGAATGCCGGACTCGATCTGCGCATCGGTCAGCACGGCCTGATCGGCATTGCGGGAGGCTGGGGTCATTTGGACGTGGACGTCGACGATCGCAGCTTCGATGGAGAGGCCGATGTCTATCAGGGCTCGATCTACGGCGCCTGGGTCGGTGAGCGCTTCTACATCAGCGGGCTCGCCCGCTACGCGCGTGCCGAGATGGAGTCGAGCCGCGACATCGTCTTTGGAACTGGAACCGTGATTGATCGAAAGGCCGATGCCGACTACGACGGCAACGAGTACGGTGGCTACGTCGAGGCCGGCTATGTCGTCGCTGCGCCGTCGGGCTTCCAGATCGAGCCGATGGCGGCCCTGCACGTGATCCACCTCGATCAGGATTCGTTTACCGAGAGCGGAGCCGACTCGATCAATCTTGCCGTGGACGACAACGACTGGACCTCCATCGTTCCCTCCGGAGGAATTCGCGTCCACAAGACCTTCCTGATGGACGAGTTCGAGGACCTGCGCATCCTTCCCGAGCTGCGGGTGCGCTTCGGCTACGAGCTCGGCGACGACGACCGCGACATGGACGCCTTGATCACGGGCGCGACCACCGGCGGCGCCTTCACGGTGCAGGGTGCCCGCATGAATCGGGCCGGGCTCCAGGTCGGCGCCGGCTGGTCCGTGATTCGCGGTGACGACCTGGGGCTCTTCATCCAGTACGACGTGAACCTGAACGACGACTTCGTGGGGCACAGCCTGGCGCTGGGCGGTGTCGTCCGCTGGTAGTGGACCACTCACCGATCCGTGTCCCGGTCGAAATTCGCTTCCACTCCGAGTCCCGAGGAGTTGTCGCCGCCCTCGGGTCGCGCCGGGCCGCGCCTATTGCGCCTCGGTCGTGAGAACCTCCAGCAGGTCGATGCCGTGGGTCGCCGGGCGAACCTCCCGGTCGATTCGGCGGATGCTGCCGCCGCGATCGATCACGAACGTCCAGCGCCTCGCAACGGAGTCGCCGGGCCCCAATACGCCGTAGGCGCGGGCGGTCTCGCCGGTCGGATCGCTCAGGATCGGGAAACCGATGCCGACCGATTCGGCGAACTCGCGGTTTCGTTCCGGCGGGTCCAGGCTCAGCATGAAGGTGGCGACATCGAGGGTCTCGAGTTCCTTCTCGCTGTCCCGCAGCGAGGTGGCTTCGGCCGTTCAACCGGGGGTAAAGGCCTTGGGGAACCAGGCGAGGACGACGCCGTCACGACCCGACTCACCCAGCAGATCCCGAAGCCGCCAGATTCGACCGTCGGAACCGAGCAACTCGAAGTCGGGTGCGGTGTCGCCGACCGAAAGACCTGCCGGGTTCGGCGTTGCGTCCGCGCTCGTTCCTTGCGCCGCTGGCTCCGCGCAGGCGCAGAGCAGCGCGATCAGGAGCGTGATCCATGGGCTCCGCATGCCGGAACCGTACGGAATCTCCGTACGCGATACGAATCATTCGGCGGGTGAGGCGGCGCTGGCGGGCCGGCGCTCGAGCTGGTACTTGAGGCGCAGATCCTGGGCGACGCTGACGGCGTCGTGGATGACGGGTCCTTCGCCGCGGGGGCGTTTCCGGATCAGCCGGATCGTCAGCGTGTAGCTCGATGTCGAGACGGCGTGCCTTCCTCCTCCGGTCCAGCTGCCGCCGTGAGTCACACAGTGCTTGCCGTTCTCATCGCAGCTCAGCTGGGGTGGCGTGTGGGTGATGGGGTGGCTAGGAGCGTCCTGCCCGGAGCCACTCCGCATCACGACGAAGTCCCCGTAACCCCTTTCGAGCGTCAGCTCGGCGGCGCGTAGCAAGGCGAAGTCCTGGTTCCGGGCATGCGAGGCACCGCCCTCGTAGCGAACCCGATGGATCTCCTCATCGAGCTGGACTTCGCTGTAACCTCCGCGACAGTCCCATCCTTCAAAGGGCCAGGCGGTATCGGAAGGCGTGCAATCGAAGCGTCGATACACGGGTGTCGTGACACACCCGATCGATCCGATGGAGCCGATCAGAACGGCGAAACCGATAACCCGCGCCTGCGTCCTGAACGTCATCGGTTGGGTCTCCACGGATTGTCACCGACGCTGTTTGGTTGAGTCGCGCGAAGCGGAACCCGGGTGACGGGCCAGGTCAGAAGGATAGATCCGGGTCGTCCGGGTTGCCCGAGTTCTGCGGAATCACGATACAACCCACCCGGGATTTTCACACGCAGACACCTTCCCATCCGATGCGGGCCCGGGCGCGGGAAGTCGCGATCCCGTGGACGGCGACCCGGTGTCTTCTCCAGCGGCAACGTGGGCTGGGGAAGCGGGTAGGACATCCGGCCCTTGAGCGGATCCGCTCCGGGCGAACGCGAGTGCCATGCTATTCTCAGCCAGAGAGGGGGAGACCCATGGACATCAAGATCTCCTACTGCGTTCGTTGAAGCTACCTGCCCAAGGCCACCAGTCTGGCGGCCGCGATCCAAGCAGAGTTCGGCGTTGATGCCGATCTCGTCCAGGGGGAGTCGGGGGTGTTCGACGTCACCGTCGATGGCCGACTGATCTTCTCGAAGGACAAAACGGGGCGCTTCCCGGATGATGAAGAAGTTCTGAGCCAGCTTCGCTGATTCAGGCGCCTTTGTCGGCGTTGTGCTCCGGCCGTTTTCGGGGCAGTCGGACCTGCAACCGGGACCTCTCTCTCGGCGTTGATTCCACGCGCACGTACGTGGCCAGCGCCGGAACGACGACGAGGAATTCGAGCATTCCTGCTCGCTCGACAGATTGAAGCCGCCGCCGCTGAAAAGGTTGCGCGTCTCTTCGAAGGACGCGAGGCTCGATCCTGGATGCCGCCCAGCCCCCCGCTGACCCGATCAGACCGCTTTTGGTACGGCCTCGGCCAGCTGGCCGAGGGGCTCAAGAACGAAGGCTATACGGTCTTCCTGCTGTTCTATTACACGTCCGTGGTGGGGCTCAGCGGTGCGTTGACCGGCCAGGCGATCCTGATTGCGCTGCTCTTTGATGCCGTCACGGATCCCCTGATCGGGTCGTTCTCCGACCGGTTGCGCACGCGCTGGGGGCGTCGACATCCGCTGATGTTCGCATCTGCCCTACCGTTGCCGGTGTTCTTCTTTCTCACCTTCGCGCCGCCCGCAGGCCTGTCCGAACTCGGCCTGTTCGCTTGGCTCGCAACCTTCGCCGTACTGACCCGGGCCGCGATGACGCTATTTCACGTACCCCATCTGGCGCTCGGGGCCGAGCTGTCGACCGATTTCGTCGAGCGTACACGGATCGTCACACTCCAGAATTTCTACGCGCGGATCGGATCGGCAATCGCCGGCGGTCTCGGCTTCCTGGTGTTCCTTCGTTCGACGCCCGAGTTTCCCGACGGGCGCTTGAATGCCGCTGCCTATCCCCCGTTTGCGTTCACTCTGGCGTGTTTGATGTTTATTTGTGTCGTCTTGTCGGCTTGGCTGACGCGTTCACGAATTCCCTATCTTCCGGGTCCCGATCCCCTTTCCCTGAAAGAACATCCCATCCGCTCGCTGGTGCAGGGTTTGCGCGACGCATCGCGGATGCGTTCATTCAACGCCATTTTCCTGGGGACCCTGGTCATGTTCGTAGCCTGGGGCGTGACGGTTTCCCTGGGACTTCATCTGGCCACCTACTTCTGGCAGGTCACGACCACCGACATCGTCTTCTGGGGGATTGGCGCCGGAACCGGCGTGTTTGCGGGGCTCGCCTTCTGGCTCAAGCGGGCGTCGGTGGGCGACAAGAAGCCGGTCTTCATCCGGGGCTGCCTCATCTTCATGGCCGCCACGGTTCTCCCGCCATTTCTTCGGATCGTCGGATGGTGGCCGGGGCAGGGCGATCCCAGCTACGTGCCGCTGTGGATCGTGACGACGGGTGTCATCGCCCACTTCGGAATCGCAGCCTGCATGGTGACGGGCCGGTCGATGATGGCCGACGTCACAGACGAAGACGAGCTCAGAACCGGCCGTCGGCGTGAAGGGATGTTCTTCGGTGCGACGTCGTTTGCGGCCAAGGCCTTCTTCGGTGTCGGCAGCCAGATTGCCGGCTTCATATTCGACGCCGTCGGACTCGAAAAGGGCATGGAAGTCGCGGACGCACCGGCCACTGTCGTGCGCGACCTGGGACTGACCCTCGGGCTCTCGGTCCTGGTCCTGATGGGCCTGTCCCTGATGTTCTTCGCGCGTTTCGACCTGACACGCGACCGTTGTGAGCAGATGCGGGCGGAACTCGACGCCCGGCACGCCGACGGGATCGCTTCGTCTGGGAGTTGATCCGGGCTAGAGCAGGTCGCGCAGCTCCCGTAGGCGGTCGTCGAGCTCGTCGACGAGCTGCCGCGGAACCCGTCCGCGCAGGTGGTTCACCACACCCTCGAAGAACCAGACTTGTTCCTTCGGCGTTCCCCGAAAGTTCTCCATGAAGCCGCTTCCCTGGCTGCGAATGTCGCGGACCATGGACCCGAGGTTGTGAAGCTTGTCGCAAGCGGCAACGAGGGCGCTGCGTTCATCGACGCTCGAGAGGTGGGTGAGATAGCGCGTCTTGCGCTCGAGCCAGGGCCTCTTCTGTTCGATCGATTCTTCCGGGCGGGTGTCGGTGCAGTCGAGGATGATCGCGAGCACCGTCTCGCCGAACCGATCACGGATGGTCTGCTCCCGATGTCTGCGCGCCTCTGCGGTGGGGGCGTCCTCGAGGGCGTCATGGAGCAGCGCCGCTACGGCCTGATCGGTGTCGCCCCCGTGTTGGAGAACCAGCCCCGACACCTGGAAAAGGTGGCTCACGTAGGGCGATTCGGAACCTTTGCGCCGCTGGGTTGCGTGCCACTCCAGGGCCAGGGCGGTGCCGTGCTCGAGCCGCGTGCGGTCCTCTTCAGTCATCGCTAGTCATCGCTGATTGAGCAGCTCGTCCACGTTGCTGACGAGGACGGCTGGGATTCCCGGCATTCGTTGCAATACAGTCACTCTAACCGAATCGCGAGCGGAATCGGTCGCTTCATGCTCGCCGGGAGCTGGACGGGTTCGGGTCTTCGAGGTCATAATGTCACACCCACGGAAAGATCTCTGTCTGCGCGCCAGCTTCGAAGGAGAGCGATCGTGACCGCACCCCTCGCCGACATCCGGGTGGTCGAAATCGCGGCGTTCGTCGCCGCACCCGCCGCGGGAGCCCTGCTCGCCGATCTCGGGGCCGAGGTGATCAAGGTCGAGCCGCCCGAGGGCGAATTGATCCGACACAGTCGGCCGCGCCACCACGGTTTCCGTTCCGACTTCGATGGTTCTCCGCAGTTCGAGATGGAGAACCGCGGCAAACGTTCTCTCACCCTGGACCTCACACGCGAGGCGGCTCGCGAGGCCCTGCTGAAGTTGATCGATTCCGCTGACGTCGTCCTGACGAACATGCTGCCCGGACGCCAACGTCGCTTCGGTCTCGACACGGAGAGTCTTCGGGCCACACGGCCACGGCTGATTACGGCGACCCTGACGGGTTACGGAAAGCGTGGCGACGAGGCCGACAAGCCGGCCTTCGACTACGCAGCCGCCTGGGCACGCACGGGCATGATGGATCTGACACGCGATCCCGCCGCGCCGCCTGCATTTCAGCGGCCCGGTGTGTGCGATCACGCGGCCGCCTTGGCACTCACCAGTGGAATCCTGGCGGCGCTTCGCGCGCGCGACAGCGGCGGAGAAGGGCAGGACATCGACGTGTCATTGCTCCAGACCGGCTTGTACCTGCTGGGAAACGATCTCAGCCAGACCCTGGCCACTCGGCTGCCCGTTCCGATGCACGTACGGGAGGCGCCTCGAAATCCACTCTGGAACCACTATCGCAGCGCCGACGATCGCTGGGTGATGATGGTGATGATCGACTCGCCCCGTTACTGGGGACCTTTCCTGCGGGCGATCGATTGCGTGGAACTCGAGGTCGATCCCCGCTTCGTCGGTCCCGTCGAGCGCTATCGCAACAGCGCCGAGCTGGTCAAGCTGCTCGATGCTGCGTTCGCTGCGCGTACGCTGGCCGAATGGGAGAACGCATTCGAGGGCCACGACATCATCTGGGCGCCGGTGCGCAGAATCGAGGAGACCTTGGACGATCCCCAGATTCGCGCCATGCGATACTTCACGACGGTCGATCACCCGCAGCTTGGGCCGTTCGATACGATGGGGCCGCCGCTGCTGATGTCCTCCCACCCGATGCCGGCCGATCGACCGGCACCCGTGCTCGGTGCGGACGCCGAAGCGGTCCTGAGGGAAGCCGGGCTCTCGGACGCGGAGATCGACGCGGCACTCGATCGCTGAACCACGAAGCGATCGACATGTCGATCCACGGTAATCACTGGACGCTCGATCCCGAGGTCACCTTTCTGAACCACAGGTCCTTCGGCGCCTGCCCGCAGGCCGTTCTGGCAGCGCAGCAGGAATACCGGTCGCGTCTGGAGCCGCCTGCAGTCGATCGCGGCCGGCATGCAGGGCGAGCGGCCGAGCCCGGTCGCCGCCTATCTCGGCCCCAAATACGGCTATTCGCCCGAATCGGCCCCGGGCTGGTTTGCAGCCACGATTCCATCGACACCAATACGTGTCGATTCGGGCGGCGACGAAACTCAAGTGATTCGCGCGTGAGGCCGATTTTCCCAGGGAAGGGGCCGGTTCGCACGGCCAGCGTGGGGCAGCATGGACAGGCGGCGGATAAAGCGTGCCGGCAGTGTGGACAGGCGGCGGGCAGAACGTACCCGGCGACGGATGGCTTGTTCGCTGTGGGTGGGTCAGCGTCGCCACACGGGCATCGTCCTTGACATTTCGGCAACCGGGCTGTTCATCCAGACCAGTGCCAGTCCGCCTCCCAATTCGGTGGTCGAGCTCGAGCTGTCGATGCCGGGCGAATCCGAGGTCGTTCTGGTCCGGGCCGTCGTGGCCCGTCGCAAGGCTGTGCCGCCGCGGTTGATCACGGTCGCCCATGGCGGCCTCGGACTGCGGATCGAGAACGCCCCGGAGGCCTACTTCACCCTGGTGGCGAGTCTTCAGGACCCCGATTTGACGCTGTCCGAAACCGCTGAGTCGGGATCGGGCGAGGCCGCCACTTCGCCTCCTGAGCAGAATGGGGCTCCAAAGTCCGACGACGAAGAGTCGCGTTCGAAGCGGGAGCGCAAGCTTCCTCCGCGCCAGGCTCCGCCTCCGCGACGGAGCTTCCAGGTTCGGATTCAGCAGGGTGCGCGCTCGCGACGCCTCGAGGTCACTGCGACCAGTGAGAAAGACGCCCGCCAGCAGGCGCTTGCCGAGGTGGGTGAAGGCTGGAAAGTGCTGGGCTGCGATCCGATCGCCAAATCATCCAGATAGACGGCGATTCCGGTCGTTCCGTCCGCGGTCTACGCTATCTATTCGGCGCGTGGATCCGCAGCCTGGTGCCGACTACATCGAAGCCCTGAACCGCATGTTCGAACGACTGGGTGGCTGGTCGTTCGATCGACGCAATTGGGTGCTGGCCGCGTGCCTGGTGCTGCTGGTCGCGGCTTTCTACTTCGCAGGCACCGCCCGCTTCGACGCCAGTTTCGAAGCCTATTTCGATACGGACGATCCGACCTACGCGGCCTACAACCGCTTTCGCGCCGACTTCGGCTCGGACGAGATCGCATACATCCTCTACTCCGCGCCCGATTCAGAGCACGGTCCCTTCGACCTCGAGGTCATGCGAAAGATCGAACAGTTGACCCGGGCTCTGGAGGGCGTGCCGTTCGTTTCCGACGTGACCAGTCTCGCGAATGCCGAATACATGTACGGCGTCCCCGGCGGCCTCAAGATCGAGAAGATCCTCGAGGAATTCCCGGAATCGCAGCAGGAAATGCTGGTCACGCGGGAAAAAGTGCTGGCCAAGCCACTCTACGTCGGTGGACTCGTGAGCGCCGATGGACAATACGCAGCGATCATTCTCGACATGCAGCGCTCCAGTGTCGATCCGGTGGAGGATCTGCGCCTCGATCCCGAGGGCGGCGACCAGCTGGGGAATCTGTATCCCCAAGTGACCTACCACGCGATCGAGGAGATTCTCGCACGCCCCGAGTACGACGGTATCGTCTTCCACCACGTCGGTGACGTCGCTCTCAATGCCATCTACAACGAGATCATCGGTCCGGACATGGCGCGGTTGTTCGCGGTTACCATCGTCGTCATTGCGCTCCTCCTGTTCCTCTTCTTCCGGCGGCCGTTGGGGCTTCTCGGGCCCATTCTGGTGGTGATGCTCTCGCTCGTGGTGTCGCTGTCCGTCGTTGGGCTTCTCGGTTGGAAGTTCGACCTGATGATCATCATGTTGCCCACGCTGTTGATCGCCGTGGGTGTCGCGGATTCGGTCCATATCATTTCCGAGTTTCGCGTGTATCACGCCGAGCTCGGCGACCGGCGCGAGGCCGCCCGGCGAACGCTCTATCTCGTTGGAACGCCGTGTCTTCTGACGAGTCTGACCACCGCAGCCGGCTTCGCCTCCATGTACATCTCGCCCATCGAATCGATCGCGCATTTCGCCGTCTACAGTGCCGCCGGAGTCTTGGCGGCATTCGTTCTCTCGGTCACGCTGTTGGTCTACTTCCTGTCCCTGGGGCGCCAGACACACCGGCGCGATGCGACCGAGGAAGAAATTCTCCGCGCCAAGGGCGGGGACCTCTTTCAGACGTTTCTGCTCGGAATCGCCAATTTCGCGATTCGATACCGCGGCGCCATCTTGATCACTTCGGGTGCAATCTTCATCGCATCGGCCGCGGGGATCAGTCGCATCACGGTGGACTCGTCCTTCATGAACGAGTTCAAGAAGGACGAACCGATCCGGGTCGAAACCGAACTGGTGGACGAGGTGATGGGTGGGACAGCCAGTGTCGTCTACCTCTTCGACAGTGGGATCCAGGATGGTGTCAAGGAGCCCGCCTTCCTCGCCGACATCGAACGTCTCCAGCTCGCCGCCAATGCGAACAGCGACATGGTGAAGAAGACGTACTCGATCGGGGATCTGCTCAAGGACGTCAACATGTCGTTTCACGATGAGGACCCGGCCTTCTATGCACTCCCGGAGTCGCGAAACCTCGCGGCCCAGTACATGCTGCTCTACGAGATGTCCGGGGGCGAAGAGCTGGACAGCTATCTGTCGAGTGACTATTCGACCGCGAGCCTGGAAGTCCGGGTTCGCATGTCACCGACCAGCGAGCTGCGGAGCCTCGTGGACACACTGAACGCGACGCTGGACTCGCGGCCCACCAAGGCTTCGAGCGTGACTGCGACGGGCATCGGCGCGCTATGGCTGAAGCTCCAGGAGTACATCACGACCAGCCAGATCCGCGGCTTTCTGCTGGCCTTCAGCGTGATCGGGGTCCTGCTCTGCCTCATCTTCCAGTCGGTCCGCACAGGACTCATCGCCATGGTGCCCAACCTCACGCCGGTGGTGCTGACCCTCGGTGTCATGGGTTGGATGGAGATTCCTCTCGATTACATCCGGCTGATGATTGCCACCGTGGCGATCGGGATCTCGGTCGATGACACGATCCACTATATGACCCGCCTCCGTCACGAGTTCCGTGAGACCGGGTCGTACGAAGAGGCCATCCGCCGCTCCATATCCGATGTGGGGCGCGCGCTCGTCATCACATCGATCGTGTTGGTGGCCGGCTTCACCTGCTTCATGGCATCGCGCCTGGAGACCATGCTGATCTTCGGCTCGCTGCTTTCCGGGACCATCGTGACGGCTCTGGTCGCCGATCTCCTGCTGATGCCGGCCCTCATCCTGCGCCTGCGTCCTTGGGGTCCGGAGCGCTCGGTACTGCTCGCTTCGGGCTGATTTCCGCTGGATTTCAGGGATTCGGGAGCCGCGGGGTCCGAGCTGTGCTGCGAAACCGGGCTAGGCTGCGGCGTCATGAGTGAGCGCGAGCGCATCGCCTTCGACTTCAGCGGCTGCCGGGTCCTGGTGACGGGTGGCAGCAGCGGGATCGGAACCGGGATCGCCTCGGCGTTTGCGGCGGCTGGGGCGGACGTCGTGATCACGGGTACGCGTGGGTCCACAGAGGATTACGACGCAGACCTGTCGCGGTTCGGCTACCAGCGGATGCGCGCCAGCGAGCCCGAGGAGATCGAGGCCGTGGCGGCGACGTTGCCCGATCTCGATGTGCTGGTGAACAACGCCGGTGCGAACCTGCCAGGTGGCAAGAGCGAGCACCTCCCCGATGTCTTTGAGGAATCGGTGCGCATCAACCTCTTCAGCGCCTACCGGCTCACCCGTGCCTGCAAGAACTTGTTGGGGAAGAGCGGGCTCGACGGAGGCGGAAACGTGATCAACCTCGCGTCCATGTCCTCCTACTTCGGGATCCCGATCGTTCCCGGTTACGGCGCGGCCAAAGCCGCGATCGTGCAGATGACCAAGTCCTTGGCCGTCGCCTGGGCCGTGGATGGCATCCGTGTGAACGCGGTGGCACCGGGACTGATCGAGTCGGGCATGACGGCCGTCATGAAGGACCACGAGGCGCTCAGTCGCCCGCACCTCGACCGCACGCCGATGGCCCGCTGGGGCACGCCGGAAGACATCGCGGGACCCGTTCTTTTCCTGGCGAGCCCGGCGGCGCGCTTCATCACCGGCCAAACGCTGGCGGTGGATGGCGGCTACCTGGCCGCCTGATCCTCGGACCGGGCCACGTCGCCGACGTCCCTGAGGTGCCGCGGTGTGAACTGTTTCGTGTCGTTGAAGAGCACCGTTGGGGTCCAGCCCAGCAGCTCCGAGAAGCGCCGCACGCGTTTGGTGACGACACCGCTGGCGTCGATCACCCAGGGGTCGCGCGGGTCTTCGAACCAGAGTGTCACCATGTGGTTCCCACGGTCTCGCTCGCGGCGGACGATGGCCCGGTAGAGCTGGTCCTGGGGAAAGCCGAACTCGCGCATCAACTTGTAGGAGATGAGGTCGAGGCCGTCGCAGTCGTCGCGGTTGTTCGCGAGCAGGTCCCGGGTGGTCGGCCACGGATCATTGGCGGCGTTGGTCGGAGGGTCGAAACGGAAGTGCCGTCGGGATTCGATCTGGGCCCAGGCGGCGATCTCCTTGGCCAGGGCGAGTCGCTCCTTGTTCGTCCACTTCGCCATCTTGACCCGCAGCAGGCCCGTCATCGGACCGGCCTCGCGGATTTCTTTCGCGTTCGCCAAGCGCTCGGTCGGCCGGTGGTCGTTCTCCCGGGCCTGCCAGTCCTCGACATTCTGGTACCAGGGGTCGACGCTGGACGACGCGGTCTCGAAGAATGTGAAGCTGGGGTCGGGTCTCAGCAGGGAGCCGGCGCAGCCGGACCCCAGGGCAAGTAGGGACAGCCCGGCGCAGAGCGCGGCCTGGCGCGCGAGCGGGTGCGAGGGGATGCGGTGCCCGGCCATGGCCACGGATTATAGGTGGCCCGAGAGTCGGGGGCCCGGAGACGCGGCTGGCGTCTCCGGGCCCCCCGGAATCGTTCGAGCTGCTGGCTCGGACCTACTGAAGCTTGATGTCGATGCCCTCGGCGCCGAGCTTGAGCTGCAGGCCCTTGACGTCGCCGCGCAGCGTCATGGACACGCCCTTGTCATTGCGCATCGTGAGGACGGAAGCGCCCAGACCGGCGGCCGCGCCCGCCTCGACGGCCAGGTAGCGGCCCTCGAAGTCGGACACGTTCTCGAGGCCTGCGACTTCGCCGTTCGCGCTGACGCGTGAGACGCCGAAGTCACCCAGGCTGATGCCCTTGATGGTGAAGGGATGCTCTTCGCCGGCGACGAGCAGCGTGCCCGAGCCCACGCGGGCGCCGATGCCGGCTGCGATCGCCGTGCTCTCGAACTCCACCCAGGCCGGCGGGGGAGCGGAGACGGCCGACTCCATGATGACGGCCGTTTGTTCTTCGATGATGACGGTCTCGCCGCCGGTGACGTCCGCCATGGCGATCGCTGCCGGAAGCAGGCCGAAGGCCAGACCGATGATCGTGATGCGTCGGATCACAAGATTCTCCTTTTTCGGTTTCGCGGCGGATCGTCCGCCAAGGGATCGAGGCCCCATTATCAAGAGTTCACAGGAGCCCGCAAGGGGCATCTGCGCCGGCGTCTCCCGCTGACGACTCCAGCCGGGGTCCCGCACGGCTGACCTGACGGCGGCCCAGAAGACGTGACAGCGGCTTAGAAGGACAGATCGGCCCAGACTGGGGCGTGGTCCGACGGGGTCAGCCCGTCGAGCTGCTTGCGCCAATCCCGGTCGATTCCGACCGCCCGCAGCCGCTCGACCACTTTCTGGGTCCCCAGCAAGAAGTCGATTCGCAGGCCCTGCTTTCGATGAAAGGCTCCACCGCGGTAGTCCCACCAGGAGAACGCCTGCATGTCCGGGTGCAGGTGTCGGTACAGATCGCACCAGCCGGCGTCCGACAGGACCCGGATTCGCCGACGCTCTTCGTCGCTGTGGAAGAGGTCCCCGGCCATGCGTTCCTCGTTCCAGCTGTCCAGCGGAGTTGGGCAGATGTTGAAGTCGCCACCGAGCAGGGCGGTTTTCGTGTTCGCCCCGGTCTCGGCCAGGTGTTCGGCGAGTGCGTCGAACCACGCGAGTTTGCGGGTGAAATCGACGTGCTCGAGGTTCTTTCCGTTCGGGCAGTAGAGAGTCGTGTAGCTGAGCTCGGCGACCTCGACCGTCAGCAGGCGGGCTCCGAAAGCTTCCTGTCCCGGCAGCCCCTGTTGGACGACCCGGGCCTCGTGGCGGCTCAGGATCGCGACTCCATTCCAGCTCTTCTGTCCGTGGGTCAGCGCCTGGTATCCCAGCTCGGCAAACGCCTCATGCGGGAAAAGGTCGTCGGTCAGCTTCAGCTCTTGCAGCCCGACCAGATCCGGTTTGCGTTCTCGAAGCCACGCCTTCACGAATTCGAGACGGGCTCGAAGGCCGTTGATGTTCCAGGTTGCGATCCGCATGCCGCCGTGCCCCGTCAAAGAAGCCTGAGAAGCCCGATCCTACCGCTTGTCGCTTCGGATTGAGCGGGGGCGGGCGCTGGCCGAAGGCCAGCACGCCTCGCCTGGGAAAATCCTCCGAATCACACGGAGAACGGGTTTTCCCTTGGAGTGGAACGCGCGTTCTGTCACAGGGGAAATCTTTTTCCCAATGTTCGGAGCTCGCAAATCACGCGAAGTCGCAACTCCTTGATTCCAAAGCACTTCGATTTCCGCGTCAAATTGGCCTCGCGATTGCATTCGGACCCGACGGGCCCGGCTCCTCAACCGGTCCTGAGCGGAAGTGGCTGCGTCTGCGGAGGCGGTAAAAGCGGAAGTTGATGCGGAATCTGAAAGCGTGAGGACGCCGGGGCCCGGGGTGAAAGCCCCAGGCCCCGGCGAGGTTCAGGCATCGTCCCCCGCTGGTACCGCCCCGAGATCCCGCTCACCCCAGGCGCGACTCCCTGCCGGCTACGCGCGGCCACTCCGAACGGTGTGGGTCGCGGGGCTGGGCGGCCGCTTCGGTCTATGCCAGAGCATCGAAACCGACGCCGGTGAGTCGCTCGGAGGCTTCCCACAGGCGGCGTGCGATTTCGGGGTCGTGCGAGGATCTGCTCGACTGGACCTTCGTCGGGTGTCCCCGAGTCTCGAACAGGCCAGCCGGGCCGTAGTAGTCGCCACCCGCGACGTCGGGTCCCGCGGTGGCGTAGAGCGTCGGCAGGGCACCGAATTCGGCGCTCTGGGCGGCCACGCGGTTCATGAGTTTCATCACCTTTTCCATCAAGACCGACTCCGACATCTGGGGTCCGACGGCTTGGAGATTGGTCGCCGCATAGCCTGGGTGTGCGGCGGCGGCGAGTGTGTCGCGGCCTCCCGCCGCGAAGCGGCGTTGCAGCTCGAACGTGAAGAGCAGGTTGGCCAGCTTGCTCTGACCGTAGGACCTCCACTTGCCGTAGCCCCTTTCGAGCTGGAGATTGCCGAAATCGATGCGACCTGCTCGATGAGCCGTGCTGCTCACGGTCACGACGCGCGATCCCGCTGTGGCCAGCAGGGGTTCGAGCAGCAGTCCTGTCAGGGCGAAGTGGCCCAGGTGGTTCGTGCCGAGCTGCATCTCGAAGCCGTCGTCTGTGGTGCGTCTCGGGATCGCCATCACGCCCGCGTTGTTGAGCAGGCCGTGAAGCGCCGCGTGCTCGCCCGCGAAGCCCTCGGCGAACTTCCGCACAGAGGCCAGGCTCGCCAGGTCGAGGGACGACGACACGACGTCGGCATCGGCCTGCTGCTCCCGGATCGTGGCAAGGGCGGCGTCGGCCTTGGCCGGATTCCGGCAGGCGATCACTACGTGGGCTCCCTTACGAGCCAGGGCCCGGGTCGTCTCGAGGCCGAGGCCGCTGTTGCCCCCGGTTACGATGTAGGTTCGTCCCGATAGATCGGGCAGGTCGGCTGCAGTCCATCCACTGGAAGGCATGCTGAATCCTCATCGGCGAGCTTTGTTTCTCTGCGATGTTGCCTCGGCAAGCCACAGGGATCAAATCCTTGTCCAACGCTTGGAGCGAGTATCATCGGGGCAACGGGAGGTGCCGTCATGGGACGCTTCGACCAGCAGCGGACGATGCCCGACAAGGATCAGGCCCTGCCGGGCCGCTTGGAGCGGATGCCCGTCCCCGAGAAGCACCACGTTCTGGGGAGTCGTCTCGAGCCGCCCTTTGCCGACGGTCTCGAGCTGGCGCTCTTCGGTCTCGGCTGCTTCTGGGGTGCCGAGAAGGACTTCTGGCAGGCCGAGGGCGTGGTGTCCACGTCGGTGGGCTACGCCGCTGGCGCCACGCCCAACCCGCGTTACGAAGAAGTCTGCTCGGGCCGCACCGGACATAACGAGGTCGTTCGCGTCGTCTTCGACCCCAGCGTGATCGCCTACAAACAGCTGCTGAAGATCTTCTGGGAGAACCATGACCCGACCCAGGGGATGCGCCAGGGAAACGACATCGGTAGCCAGTATCGTTCCGGTATCTACGCGAGCTCCGACGCCCAGCGAGACGCCGCGCTCGCCTCGCGTGACTCCTACCAGCGTGGCTTGACCGCCGCCGGCCGAGGCGAGATCACCACCGAGATCCTCGAAGCGCCCGAGTACTACTACGCCGAGGATTATCACCAGCAGTACCTGTCCAAGAATCCGCACGGATACTGTGGGTTGGGAGGAACCGGCGTCTACATGTCCGATGAAGGGTCTGACGTGTGACACCCGAGAGTCGAGCCGGATGTCCGGAACGCACGCTCGCTTTTCTCCGAATCGATTCGCTGGGCCCGCCGACGTACCTGTGGGTGCGGCGCCTGTTCCTGGGCCTGCTGGGCGTCACCTACCTGGCTGCCTTCGTTTCGTTCTGGGTGCAGGCAGAAGGCCTCGTCGGCACTCGCGGCATTGCCCCGGTCGCCGATCTGTTACACGAGGCCACGTCCATCGCGGGAAGCGCGCGTTTCTGGAAGCTCCCGACCGTCTTCTGGCTGGGCCACTCCGACGCGATGCTCCACGTCGTCTGCGCAGTCGGCGTCGTAGCCTCGCTGCTGCTGACCGTCGGCGTGGCCCCGCGGATTTGTGCTGCCCTGGCCTGGCTCCTGTACCTGTCGATCCTGTCGATCGGCGACATCTTTCTCGGCTATCAGTGGGACATCCTGCTGGTCGAGACGGGCTTCCTCTCGATCTGGCTGGCGCCTGCGCGGTTGCGGCCGGAACGGGCCGCGCGCGAACCCGTCGAGCCCATGGCGCTCTGGCTGCTGCGCTTCCTGCTCTTCAAGCTGATGTTCCTGTCGGGTGCGGTGAAGCTCCTGTCCGGCGACCCCAGCTGGCGCAACCTCACCGCCATGGACTTCCACCACCTTACGACGCCGCTTCCCAGCCTGGTGAGTTGGTGGGCCTATCAGCTGCCCCATGCATTCCAGGCCCTGTTCGTGATCGGGAACTTCATCGTGGAGCTGGGCTTCCCCTGCTTGATCTTCGCGCCCCGCGCGCTGCGCTGGATCGGGTTCGTCGGCTTTGTGGGGCTCCAGCTCGCGATCGGGGCGGCAGGCAACTATGGCTACTTCAACCTGCTGAGCATCGCCCTGTGCGTCTGGATGTTGGACGACGCGGCGTTCTCGAGCTGGCTTCCGGCTCGGCAGAGCCGCGCTCGGCAGAGCCGCGCTGACTCGAGCCCTGCGTCCGCCGTACGTCGCGGCTGGCCGCCGCAGCGGATCGTCCTGGCCGGTTGTGCAACGCTTCTCGCGCTGCTGAGCGCCCAGCAGCTGCTCGGTCGGCTCGGCATCCGCGCGTTGCATTTCGAGCCGCTCACCACGATCGGGCGCACGCTCACGCCGCTGCGCCTGACCAGCGCCTACGGTCTGTTCGCCGTGATGACGACGGAGCGAAACGAAATTCTGTTGGAAGGGAGTACCGACGGCGTCGATTGGAAGCCGTATATTTTTCGCTACAAGCCCGGCCCTCTCGAACGTCGGCCGCCAATCGTGGGGCTTCACATGCCGCGCATCGACTGGCAGATGTGGTTCGCGTCGCTGCGCGGTTGTGGCGGATCGGCCTGGTTCCACCGCTTCATGGTTCGCCTGCTGGAAGGCGAGTCCGCCGTGGTGGGGCTGCTGGCGAACGATCCGTTCCCGGCGGAACCACCGCGCTATCTTCGGAGCTGGTTTTACCGCTACCGCTACGCGCCCGCGGGCAGTGACGATTGGTGGGAGCGCGAGCTGCTGGGGCGATTCTGTCCACCGGTCCGCCTCGAACACGGGCGCCTGGTGACTCGAGGAGTGCCGCGCAGCGAATCTCGGGAGCCGCGGCCCTTCGAGAAGTGAGAAGCGAGAGGCGATCGATGAACCTTCCCAGTCCGTGTCCCCACCGCCCCCCGTGTCCCGGTTGTCCGCGCTACGGACATCGCGGAATTTCGCGTGCCGCCGCGCAGACGCTGAACCGGCTCGCCGCTGATGCGGGACTCCCGGAGCCGCCGCTGCATGAGGGAACGGCCGAAGGTTTCCGACACCGCGCCCGCCTGATGGTGCGCGGACGCAGCCGCTCGCCCAAGGTCGGGATCTTCCAGCAGGGAACCCACCGCATCGTCGACATCCCGAACTGTCGCGTCCACCACTGGCGCATCAACGAAGTCGCGGCGGCACTCAAGCGCGCGATCCGGGCGACCGGCGTCGCGCCCTATGTGGAACGTCCGCATCGGGGCGACCTGCGGGCCCTTCAGGTGGTGGTCGAACGGTCGAGCCAGCGCGCCCAGGTGGTCCTGGTGGGCAATGCCGACTCGCCTGCGCCGTTGGCTGCGCTCGCCGATGCCCTTCGTGAAGAGCTCGGAGCCGCCCTGCACAGCCTGTGGTGGAATGGAAACCCCGAGCGAACCAACAGAATTCTCGGGCCGCGCTGGGAGCGGCTGGCAGGCGAGTCTTTCGTCCGCGAGTCGATCGCCGGAGCCCAGGTGTTCTTTCCGCCCGGCGCCTTTGGTCAGAGCCATCTCGACCTCGCCGATCAGCTGGTCGAGCGGCTGGCGGCCTGGGTTCCTGCCGATGCGACCGTCGCCGAGTTCTATGCGGGCTGCGGTGCGATCGGCCTGGGTCTTGCCAGCCGCTGCCGCGAGCTTCGCATGAACGAGCGCAGCCCCGACGCGGTCGAGGGCTTGCGTCGCGGCATCGAGGAGCTTCCGGAGCCTGTCCGCGATCGGATCCGGATTTTGGCGGGTGATGCGTCGGAGGCGGGAGAGGCCGTGTCTGGGGCCGATGTCGTGATTGTCGACCCACCCCGCAAGGGCATCGACATCGATCTGCTCGACGCCTTGTGCGTCGATGCACCGGCGCGCCTGATCTACGTGAGCTGCGATCTGGCCTCGCTGGAACGGGATCTGACGCTGCTGAGCGACAGGGGACGGCTTGTGCTCCGGGGTCTCGAGGCCTTCGCGCTGTTCCCCTACAGCGAGCACGTTGAGACGCTGGCTCTGCTCGAGCGCTAGTTGCGCGGTGGCGGGCTGGAGACGCCCTGACCCAGAGATTCGATCGGTGTGCTCGTCGCCAACACGGCTTCATCGTGGGCTTCGAGTTCCGTGAAGATGGCCTCGCCCAGTGGGCAGTAGCTCCGGATCTTCGTCAGACCGGCAGTGGCAACGATCGGACCGATGGCGTGGACATATCCGCTCTCCGATGCGTAGGGCCTCGCTGACATGGGGGTGCAGTTTGCCGCGGAGACTTCGCAGAACGGATGGATCTCCAATCCGAGGACCCGACGGGGGGGCTCGAAGCCGCCGACCGTGCGGGTGGAGAGCTGTGCGTGAACGTCGGACTCGACCCTCCAATGTGCCGGTCCCAGCTCCAGTGTGTGACGAAGCGTTCCCGAGAACTTGGCGGACAGAACGTGGCCGGTGCGGGTATCGAACACCCAGACGAAGTCGCTGAAGCTTCCCGCCAGCGGATCCTGGCTCTCGAGAAGCTGCTCCAGGGCCTGCCCGGACACGCTGACGAGGACGGTGTCGCGGTCGGGGGCCATGGCGAACCACGCGGGGTAGGCGGGCGAGTAGACCGCGTCGGTGGCGCCGGGCCGGTCTGCTCGGGAGACCTCGAAGCGGACGGCCACCCAGCGCGGCTTCGGGTCGTCGAGGTGCATGGGTTCGGCCTGCGCAGCTGGGGCAGCGAGGACGAGCAGCGTCGCAACGAGGCGAATTCGAATCAGGCCGGGCATTGGGGGGCTCTCGATTCTAGTTTCAAGCGGAGCTTGTTGCAAAGCGGGTACCAACCTTCGGGCCCAACCCGTTTGCTGGCGGACTTCCAATTTCTCGATTGAATTCAGGCGGTTCTGATTCCACTGGGCATCGTCTCGGCGCAGCCCGTGGCGCAACTCTGGGGCAACTCGGACCTGTAATTTCCCGCGCCTGGGAACATCCATTCAGTCGTAGTGTGGAAAGCGGGGAGTCGCGACGTGGAAACCAGCGGCCGTTTGCTCCCGCCTACAGGTTGGGAGCCGGATGCCAGGCTCGGTAGCGTACACGGGCGGAAGCAAGGGAGGCTGCATGGAGTTGGCTCAGCTGGTCGACATCGAGGAGATCAAGCAGCTCAAGGCACGCTACTTCCGGCTGATGGACACCCAGCAGTGGCAGGAGTGGTCGCGGATCTTCACCGAGGACGCCAGTCTTCGCTGGAGCTCCGATGAGGCTGCCATCGTTCACGGGCGTGAAAAGATCGTGGAATCGGTCCGCACGGTGCTGCGGGATGCGGTCACCGTCCACCACGGCCACATGCCCGAGATCGAGATCCTGTCCGAGGATCGGGCCCGCGGGATCTGGGCCATGTTCGATCACGTCGAGACGCCGGAGTTCGAGCTGCGGGGCTACGGGCACTACGAGGAGGAATACGTGAAACGAGACGGCCGCTGGCACATCCATCGTCTGGTGCTGACGCGTCTCCGCGAGGAGCGCTGTCGCAAGGACGGGAGCGAGGAGTAGACTCTCAGCATGGACGCGACATCCCTCGGAACCGTCACGCTCAGCGATGCCACTCGCGAGCGCAAGCGGCTGGCGGATCTCTGGGCCGATCGCCCCGTTGTGCTCGTCTTCCTGCGCCACTTCGGCTGACTGCACTGCCGCGAGCACGTCGCGCAGTTGCACGACCGAATCGAGGAGATCCGGAAGCTCGGCGCAGAGCTGGTGGCGGTCGGGACCGGCCGCCCGGAACAGGTGGCCGACTTCGTCGAGAACCAGCGCGTGAACTTCCTGGTGCTCTCCGATGAGAAGGCCGAGGCGGCGAACGCGGCTTCGATCGAGACCGCCAGCATCTTTCGGCTCTTCCATCCGCATTCGTTTGCGCCGACCCTGCACGCCTGGAAGGCCGGACACCGGATTGGCAGCAGTGGCCGGCGGGTGACCCAGCTTGGAGCCAGCTTCGTAGTCGGCCCGGGCGCCAAGGTTCACTACGAGCACTACGACGAGCACCCGGCCGATCACGCGCCGCTGGCCGAGATCTTCGCCGCCCTCGAGCGAGTCAGGCTAGAATCGGTGGGTGACGTCCCTGCCCCCCCTGCCTGAAGGCCTCGTCGCCTTCGTGAAGCGCGACTGCCCCACCTGCTTGTTGGTGGAGCCGGTGTTGCTCCAGCTGGCGAAGCAGGCGCCGCTGACGGTCTTCAGCCAGGACGATCCCGAGTTCCCCGATGGCGTCGATTCCGTCGACGACAGCTCGCTCGAGAAGTCCTGGCACCACCAGATCGATACGGTGCCGACGCTGCTGCGGGTGAAGGACGGTGTCGAGGTCGAGCGCCGGCTCGGCTGGCACCGCGAAGAGTGGCAGGCCACCAGCGGCATCGACGGTCTGGGGCCCGGGCTTCCCGACTGGCGACCCGGTTGCGGTTCGCTGTCGGTCGACCCCAACTTGACCTCGGAGCTCGCGGTGCGTTTCGGTGCTTCGACCCTGCGCTCGCGCCGCGTCGAGCTGGCCGAGGCCGAGGACGAGATGGAGGCGATGTTCGACCGAGGCTGGAGCGACGGGCTGCCGCTGGTCGCGCCGACCGAAGCGCGCGTGCTCGCGATGCTCGAGGCAACGACCCGGTCGGCCGACGAGACAGTGGCGGTCGTTCCACCCGATCTGGTCGACTGCACGGTCGAGAAGATCGCGATCAATGCCGTCATGGCGGGCTGCAAGCCCGAGTACCTGCCGGTCGTGATCGCCGCCCTCGAAGCCGCCTGCACCGACGAGTTCAACATGCACGGTCTGCTGGCCACCACCATGCCGGCCGGTCCGGTGATCATCGTCAACGGTCCGATCCGTCGACGCATCGGCATGAACTCCGGCAACAACGTCTTCGGCCAGGGCAACCGCGCCAACTCGACGATCGGCCGCGCGTTGCAGCTGGTGATCCGGAACGTGGGCGGGGGTCGCCCCGGAGAGGTCGATCGCGCCGCTCACGGCAACCCCGGCAAGCTCTCCTTCTGCTTTGCCGAGGACGAGGAAGGCTCGCCGTGGGAGCCGCTCTCGGTCACGCTTGGCAAAGACGCCGGCGTCGATACCGTGACGCTCTTCCCTGGCGAGGGCCCGCGCTGCATCGTCGACCAGATCTCGCGCGACCCCGATTCGCTGGCTCGGAGCTTCGCGGTCAACCTCCGCACGCTGCATCATCCGAAGCTCGCCCTGGCATTCGATTGCATGCTGGCCATCGGCCCCGAACACTCGCGCATCTTCCGGCAGGCCGGCTGGTCCAAGCAGCGGCTGCTGGATCGACTGGGCGAACTGCTCCAGATTCCGGGCAGCGAGCTGGTGCGCGGCGCTGACGGAATCGCCGAAGGCTTGCCCGCCGGCGTCAAGGGCGCCACGCTTCCGAAGTTCCTGCCGGGGGGGCTGCTGCTCGTCCACTGCGGTGGTGGAGCCGGTCTGTTCAGCGCCATGATCGGTGGCTGGGTGCGTGGCAGCCTGGGGAGTCAGCCAGTGATCCGGGAGATCCGACCGTGACCCGCGTCTTGCTCGATCCGACCAGCGAACGAAGTCCGGTGCGACGCGAGCGTCTGCCGCGACTCGACTCGCTGGATGGAAAGACCGTGGGCCTACTGGACATCAGCAAGCCCCGCGGCGACATCTTCCTGAACCGGCTGCAGCTCGAGCTCGAAAAGCGTGGAGCCCGGGTGGAGCGCTTCCGCAAGCCGACCTTCACCAAGCCGGCTCCAGTGGATCTCCGGCACGAGATTGCGACCCGCTGCGACGCCGTGATCGAAGCCCTGGCCGATTGAGGCAGCTGTACGTCGTGCAGTGTGCACGAC
>Ga0209988_10000632_pt1 | contig 22202 bp, 11 predicted proteins | sample N075metaG_FD_183115 | JGI IMG/M metagenome (GOLD analysis project Ga0209988, IMG submission 183115) | Deep subsurface microbial communities from Kermadec Trench to uncover new lineages of life (NeLLi) - N075 metaG (SPAdes) (version 2) | ecosystem: Environmental > Aquatic > Marine > Ocean trench... | reverse complement strand
TGTTATGCATGTCGCTCGGCCAACACCATAGATGGCGATATCAGCATCGAACTGAGGCGCAGTTCACAGATTAAGCAGTGATATTGCTCAACACTGACGCTTGTCTCCGATGCTGCCAGCACTCGCGCATGGGTTATGTAATAAAGAGAGGGATTGCGGGATGTCTGTACTCAGTCAAACGTCATTGCTGATGTTGCTTGTCTGCGGCATATCGGTCGCGAGCAGCGCGCAGGACATATCCGCTGGTGAGATGAGAAGCTTGGACGGGCAGGTCCAGGAGATCAAATCCGATGTGCTTAATATTGCCTCGGAACTCAGCAACCTCGAAGAGCGGCTGCTTTACCCATCGAACACACAGATAGCCGTATTCGTATCGATTGCCGAGGACGAGGATTTCAGACTCGACGCCGTGAAGATCGAGATCAACGGCGAAATGGCCACTCACCACATATACAGTTTTCAGGAACTTGAAGCGCTGCGAAAAGGCGGCGTGCAGCGAGCTTACACGGGCAATATTGTTACGGGCGAACACGAACTGCGTGTCACGATGATCGGCAAGCTCGCCAATGGCAAAGACTTTAGTGAGACCGACAGTTTCAGCTTCTCGAAGGGGGTTAAGCCCGCGACACTCGGGATTGTCCTGGCGGGGCCAGGGTTGGGCAAGAGCGAGATCCAGGTCGGAGATTGGTAGACCGTGGGTCGAGCACCGTCCTTAGCGACCGGGCTCTTGCTGGCTGCTTGTCTGGCAGCGAGTCCAGGTCACAGTGATGAACTGAAGGATCTGTACTTCGGCGAGGCTTTGTATCACGCGTACCAGGGCCATTTTTTTGAGGCTCTGGAACGACTTGATACTGAGGTCAAACAACACGACGATCTTGACGAGCCAGAGCTCGACACTCTTTTTTACCACATCAATGATGCTGAATTTTCTCTTGGTGATTTCGAGTTGCGGTACAGAATGCACCATCGCGCGGGGCGTGCGATCAAGGCGGTGCTCGAGGGTGCGGTCGATGAGGCTGTACGCAATGACGCCGCCTACAGGCTTGCACGAATCCACTTTCAAAAAAACCAGATGGCAGAGGCGATCCGCGCTCTTGATCGTATCGAGGGCAAGATCCCCGAATCCATCCGGGATGATATCGAATTCCTCCGTGCCAATGTCTATCTTGCACAGGGTCGAGCGTCAGATTCGATCGACGTACTAAAGAGCCTGCAGGGCTCTGACAGTTTTGCTGGTTTTGCCGCCTACAACCTGGGGATCGCCTATTTGCAGGACGGGAGAAAGCAGGATGCGCTTGAGCAACTCGATCGGGCAGGACAGATTAGAACTAACGACCCCGCCGAACTGGCCATCAGGGACAAATCCAATCTCGTGCTTGGTACCGCATTGCTGGAGTCGGGTGAATACGAGAAAGCGATTCCGTTTCTGAATCGCGTACGCCTCAATGGTCCGTTTTCCAATCAGGCGCTGCTCAGCTCTGGCTGGGCGAACATGTCCATTGAAAATACCGAAAGAGCCGTGGTTCCCTGGAGCATCCTGGCCGAACGCGAGGTGACAGATCGTGCGACGCAGGAAGCAATGCTTGCGTTGCCCTATGCCTACGGTCAGCTGAATATTCACGGTCGTGCGGCCATTCAATACGGCCGTGCGCTCGACTCATTCACTGCCGAAATCGACAAGCTCAACGCCTCGATCGACAGCATCCGGGAAGGCAATTTCCTGCAGGCGTTAATTCGTGAGGAAATTCGTCAGGACAAGGACTGGGTGATTCGGCTGCGTGCTTTGCCGGAGGCGCCTGAAACGTATTACCTGATGGATCTGCTTGCCTCGCACAGCTTTCAGACAGGTCTGCAGAACTACCTGGATCTCGCCGACCTGCACCGGAAACTTCTCGCCTGGCAGAACAGTTTCGACTCTTTCGATGAAATGGTGGACATCCGCGGCACCCACTATGAACCGCTGTTGCCCGAGGTCGATACCGAATTCCGCCAACTCGATTCCAGGATTCGACTGCGCATTGAACAACACAAAATGCTCGTCAAGCGACGGGACGATTTGCTCACAACACCCCGACCCGAATTTTTGGCGACCCGGGAAGAGCAAGCCATTCTCGCACGCCTCGAACATATCGAGGCGCAGCTGCAAGGAATGGACGCTACGGTTTCTTCATCCATCCTGCGTCGCGTCAAACGCCTCAAGGGCACGTTAACCTGGACGCTTGAGACCGAATATCACGAACGCCTGACCCGATTCGACGAGAATCTCCGTGGTCTCGATGCAGCCATGGCGGTTGCGCAACAGCAATACGACCAGTACGTCAGGGCCCGGCAGTCGGCGACGCACAGCTACGTTGGCTACGAAAAACCGATCAAGCAGCTGCGTGCAAAAGTGGCGAATGCCACCCGCAAAGTCGAGTTGCTGATGGCGCGTCAGGGCCACCTCCTTGAGGTCGTCGCAGTTGACGAGTTGATCGCACGCCGCGGTCGGCTGGCGAAATACGGAGACAAGGCGCGATTCGCACTCGCCGACAGCTATGACCGGGCGACACAAGCTCAGGCCCGAATGGAAGCCTCGAAATGAACCGGCTGATCATCGTAATTTCGTTGACCGCTGTCGCTATCTCTGGTTGCGCAACGACCAGCAAACAAGGCACGCTCGCTGAACTCGAAGCGATCCCGGCGGATACCGAAGAGGTGTATGTCGCAGACAGTCTTGAACGCGCCGCCCAGAGTTATCGCCGCTATCTCGATGAGACGTCGGAGAGCGCACGTACTCCGGAGGCAATGCGACGTCTTGCCGATTTGCAGATCGAGCAGGCCTACGGCCTCATTGGTAGCGGTGAGATTGTCGAGATGCAGGCTCCCGACGCCGCTAGTCCAACCCGGCAGATCGCCGCGGATCGACAGACGAGCAGTCCGGCGGTGCCTTCGGAGTCTGAGCAGGATTTCGAACAACGCGCGACCGAGCGACACCAGCTGCTGGCGAAAACACCGGAATTTGATACTCCGTTACCGAGTACTGAGAGCGCATCGGTACCGACAGGGCCTCGTGAAGCAATCAAGACGTACTGGACTATTCTTGAGACCTACCCCAACTACGAGCGTAATGACCAGGTGCTCTATCAATTGTCACGTGCGTACGACGAAATCGGCGAGCCGGATAAAATGATGGAAGTGACGGATCGGCTGGTTGCCGAGTTTCCGTACTCAAGATATCTCGATGAAGTTTATTTCCGGCGCGGTGAGTATCACTTCGTCAGGAAAAGTTATCGTGAGGCGGAAAACGCCTACGGTTCAATCATAAGAATGGGCAAGACCTCGTCCTACTTCGAGCTCGCTTTGTACAAGCAGGGATGGGCTCTGTACAAACAGGAATTCTACGAAGAGGCTCTGCACAACTATATTGCGATGCTCGATTATCGCCTGTCCATCGGTTACGACTTCGATCAGGAATATGAAAAAAGCGATGAGCATCGTGTGGCCGATACGTTTCGCGTCATCAGCTTGAGCTTTTCCAACCTCGGGGGCTCTGAAATTCTCGACGAGTACTTTTCAGAATACGGCCATCGGAACTACGCTGACAAGATCTACGGCAACCTTGGTGAGTTCTATTTCGCCAAGCTTCGTTATGATGATGCCGCATCGGTGTACAGGTCATTCGTCGGTCAGAATCCGCTGCATAAAGTTTCGCCGCACTTTGGCATGCGCATTGTCGAAATTTACGGTGAAGCCGGATTCCCGTTGCTCGTCGTGGAGGCCAAAAAAGACTTTGCCACCACCTATGCTCTGGATGCGGAATACTGGGGTTACTTTGATCTTGAGAGTTCGCCGGAGGTGGTCGGCTTTCTCAAGATAAACCTGACAGATCTGGCGGGTCACTACCACGCGCTTTACCAAGAAGAGACTCTGGGCGAAAAGCGATCCACGAACTTCACGGAAGCGCATCGCTGGTATCGGCAGTTCCTGAATTCCTTCCCAACGGACAATGAATCGCCGCAGATTAATTACCAACTTGCTGACTTGTTGCTGGAAAACGAGAATTTCGGTGAAGCAGCGACGGAGTACGAGCGAACGGCTTATACATACCCGCAACACGAGCAGTCGTCGGCGGCCGGTTATGCCGCGATTTTTGCACACCGGGAGCACCTCAAAGTTGCTACCGGTGCACGGCAACTCGAGGTCAAGCAATCGACGGTAACGAGTTCGCTCAGGTTTGCCGATACATTCCATGAGCATGAGCAGGTACCCGTAGTCCTTGCTAACGCGGCGGAAGACCTTTACGAAATGAAGGACCTTCATCTCGCGATCGAATCGGCACAGAAACTCGTCGATCGGTATCCGTCCACGGACACTGCGCTGATTCGCTCGGCCTGGGCCGTTATAGCGAACTCGTCAATCGATCTGACCGAGTATCAGAATGCGGAGCACGCCTATGCGAACGTGCTGGCATTGACGCCCGCAGATGACGAGTCCCGGGCTGCGATTGTCGATGGCCTGGCCGCAGCAATCTATAAGCAGGGCGAGCAGGCGAATCTGCTTGAGGATTATCGTGCGGCGGCGGACCACTTTTTAAGGATCAAGGACGTGGCGCCTACCTCGAGCATACGCACCGCAGCTGAATACGATGCGGCAGTTGCCCTTATGAAACTTGAGGACTGGATGCTGGCGTCGGACGTACTGGAAGAGTTCCGCATCAGTCACCCGGAACACGAACTGCAGTCCGAAGCGACGAAACAGCTCGCACATATTTATCGTGAAGACGGGCAAGTCGCGCGATCGGCTGCCGAACACGAAAGAATCGCGGCGGAAGCAAGCGATCCAGAGCTGAGTCGCGAAGCGCTTCTGACCGCAGGCGAGTTGTACGATGAAGTGGATGTGCTTGACGACGCGATCCGCGTCTACGAACGCTATGTCACGGAGTACCCGCGGCCCCTCGATATTGCGATAGAAACCCGCTCTCGACTCGCGGACATTTTCAAATCGCAACTTGATTACGAGCGCTACCATCAGGAGCTGGATTCGATCATCGCCGTTGATCGCGATGCCGGTGTGGATCGAACAGACCGCAGCAGATACCTTGCAGCCCAGGCAGCGCTGGTGCTGGCGGAGCTGAGCTACAAGCAGTTTGCCAGGCTTGAACTCAGGCAGCCGTTCGAAGAAAGCCTGGCAGCAAAACAAAAGAGCATGGATGCAACGATGCAGGAGTTCGAGAATCTCGTCAGCTATCAAGTTGCTGACGTGACAGCAGCGGCAACGTTTTACATCGCCGAAATCTTCTTTGAATTTAGCGTAGCGCTCCTGAATTCTGAACGCCCGCCCGGATTGAGCGCGGCAGAAAAAGTTGCTTACGAGATGGTCATCGAGGAGGAAGCATATCCCTTCGAGGAACAGGCTATTGAGGTACACGAGAAAAACTTCGAGTTGATAGCAGGCGGTACTTACAACCCATGGGTGCAGAAGAGCCTCGACAAACTCTCGGGTCTCATGCCGGGGCGCTACGCGAAAAATGAAATCAGTGGCGGTTACCTGGGATCGATCGATACCTATGCGTACCGCATGCCCGTAGCGCCACCGATCGGTATTGACGAGCAAGACAATGTCGTTGAGGAAGTCGAGCAGGCTAAATCACCGATGGCTACGGCCCAGGTGCCGGGTAGCAACCTGGACTAGGCGTAAAGGAGACTCATGATGACGAGGTTGAATTGCTTCCAGTTGCTCAATGCCGCGCTCCTGCTGATGGTGGGGATCGTTCTTTCCGGGTGTGCTGACAGTACCGCAACGCGCTTACCGGCGCGTATCGAAATTCAGGAAGCAGTGGGCTTTACGATTATCGAAGAGCAAAAAATCAGCAATGATGTTCGACTCGAATACGATCAGGCACTGTCTTTGCTCAAGCAGGGTCAGCACGATCAGGGCATAGCGTTGCTCGAAACCGTCGCCGAAACAGCCCCGGATCTTAGCGCGCCACATATTGACCTCGGCGTTGCCTATCACCGCGCCGGCAATCTCGACGCCGCAGAAACCAATCTGAAACTGGCGCTGGAATCAAATCCAATTCATCCCATCGCGCACAATGAACTCGGCATCGTCTACCGCAAGACCGGGCGCTTTGTCGAGGCAAGGCGAAGCTACGAAGCCGCCCTGGAAATTTATCCGGGCTACCACTACGCCAGGCGCAATCTGGCCATTCTTTGTGATTTGTACCTTGCCGATCTGCGCTGTGCACTGGGAAATTACGAAGCGTATATGACAACGGTGCCCAGTGATGAAGAGGCTTCGATGTGGATCGCTGATATCCGCTATCGAATCGGCCAGGTGGAGGAATAATGTTGAAATTATTTCCTGTTTTCGTATTGCTGCTGTTCGTCAGTGCTTCTGCAATGGGCGAGGACGCGACAGACGATGCCGAAGCTACCGAGGAAAATACGGTGACTGAGAACCCGGGAGAGGTCTCGGAAGGTCCGAGAACGATGTCGGGCATGTCGATTCTCGGCAACGATGAAGCGCCGAAATCGCTCGTCATCATTCCCTGGAAATCATCCGAACTCGGTGACGATATTAGTCTCTCTGACACGCTTGACGATCGTGCACGACCGGTCGATAAGGAAGTTTTCTTGCGTGAGTTGAGCTTTTACGAGATTCGTTCCGGTGCATAAGCGGTAATTGTCAACCAGTATGACTCCCGAACGGGCACTGCATCACATTCAATACCTTGACGCACGTCTATTCTTGGACTTGTCCTGAGAGCAAATCAGGACATTCTGTCAAATTGAGGGTTTAGCAATGGAATTATTCTATTCGATTATAGGTTTCATCGATTCGGGTGGCATATTCATGTATCCGATTCTGCTCGTCTTCGCTGTCGGAGCCGCGATCGCAGGTGAACGCTTCATTACGCTGGGGCTGGTCACCAACAAAAACAAGTCGGTGTGGGAGAAAGTCCAGCCCTTGTTGAGCAATGGTGAGTTCGATCAAGCGCGGGAAATGACCAGCAAGGACGAATCCACTATCGCACAGGTTCTGAATATGGGCTTGTCGCTGCAGGGCGCAGTACGCCGTCGTGAAGACATAGAGATCGCGATGGAGGAGAGCATGATGGAAATTGTGCCGCGCCTGGAAAAGCGCACGCATTATGTTGCGCTCGCATCGAGCATTGCTACGTTGCTCGGTTTGCTTGGCACGATCATGGGCCTGATCCAGGCGTTCACGGCAGTTGCCAATGCGAATCCGGCGGAAAAGGCTGACCTTCTGTCCGCTAGTATTTCGGTCGCCATGAATACGACTGCGTTTGGTTTGATGGTCGCCATACCGCTGCTGATCGTTCATGCGGTGCTGACCAGCAAGACCGGCGATATTGTGGACAGTCTCGAGATGGCCACGGTCAAAGCCCTGAACGTATTTTCGCGACGAGCAATGCGCACGGCTGAGGCCTAGTCAACATGGCCAGACGGCATCATTACAAACGTCGGAGCAAGAAGCCCTCGTATGAAATCGACGTAACCACCTTTTTGAATCTCATGGTGGTGCTGATTCCGTTCTTGCTGATCACAGCCGTGTTCTCCAGGATGACGATCGTCGAGCTCACCCTGCCGAGTTCGGCAGGTGGACCATCGACGGCCGAAGAAAGTTTCCAGCCTGAGGTGGTCGTCAGGGAAGACGGCATCGAAATAACCAATGGCAAAGCAGTGATTGCTGCGATCCCGAACAAGGATGGTGAGTTCGATCTTCAGACGCTGTCCGATTTCATGGTTGAACTCAAACAGACTTACCCGGAGCAGGACGCCGCATCGGTATTGATGGAGGCGCAAATTCCATACGACTACCTGATTCAGATTATGGACATCGTCAGGAGTGTTGAGGTCCCTGTAGAAAACGGAATCGAAGGCGAAGAAGAATATGAATTATTCGCTTTGTTCTCAGAAATTTCCGTCGGAGATGCGCCATGAGGGACTCACGCAGAATCAAGCGTATGTCGCGAAACCGCAGGAAAATCGGACAAATAAATCTGACAGCACTGATGGACATATTCACCATTCTTGTGTTCTTCCTGCTGGTGAACTCCGGTTCTGTCGAACTGCTCGAAGTACCCAAGGACATGAAGCTTCCAGAGTCGCACGAGGAAAGCAAGCCGCGGGAGACGGTCGTGATTTTTATCAGCAAGGAAAATGTTCTTGTACAGGGCAAGATCGTCGCGTACGTCGCGGATATCCTCGAAGGTCGGGCTGAAACCATGGACCCTGTAATTGCGCGCCTGGCAGAACTGAAAGAGAGCATTATTGGGCCAAGTACTCAGACTGTGGCGGCTAGCCAGGAAGTCACAATACTGGCCGACAAGTCGGTGCCATTCGTTGTGGTCAGGAGGATCATGTCGGCTTGCACCGATGAGGGATATGAAAATGTTTCCCTCGCCGTTATTCAAAAACCGACACGAGTCGCGGCACGCTAGCACCACAGGGATGAAGGTGACATCGTGAGCCCAGAAAATCCTGATGAGGAAAAGTCGCTAAGAGAGCAGGTCGAGCAGTCCGAATGCGCGCTCGATAATCTCGAGGGGGACCTGCGGGCGAACGCTGCCGAACTCGAGACGCTGGTAAAGAAAAATCATCAATACGATATTCTCACCAGGATCTGTGGCTCGCTTGAAGAGCTTGATAATCTGGGTGCCGCAGAGCTGTTCTGGGGCGAACGGAGCGCCGCCGATAATGCGGTTGAGCGGCTGCAGTATGCGCGTGCGGAGATCAACGAATACGCAGCAGAGATCGCTCGGGCCGAAGAACGTCGTGAGTCGATCATCGACAAAATTGGCCACCAGAATCATGATCTGGATTATTTGCATTACGATCTTCAGGACCTTATCGAACGGGAAGAAGCTCGGAGCAGCGAGTGGCTCCAGGAGCGTGAATGCAGTGAGTTGCCGAATCGGATCCAGATCATGCCCTGGACCCGGGGTGGTGAGGAAGATCAGCGTCTCAAGCGTTCGCTGGCGACATCGCTGGCTGCGTCAGTTGGCATTGCGGTGCTGGCCAGCGTGATTGCGCTGCCGCTGATAGAGCGCGCAGAGAAAATGAAATTGCCAGAGCGCATTGCCAAACTGGTCCGTCAAGAGAGGGCTTTGCCACCGCCCGCACCTGTGGAGGAGCCGATCAATCCTCAGGAAGAGTTGCCGAAACCCGAACCGGAACTCGCCGAAGAGCAGCCACCCGAGCCGCGACCCGAATCGATCGAGGAACCCCTGCTCGCGAATGTCGAGCAGCCGGACGCCCGGGAACAGGTCAAGTCAAAGGGTATTCTTGCGTTTCGTGAGAGATTTTCCAGTCGTGCGAATATTCGACCGAGCGTACAGCTCGGCTCCCAGGCCAGGGTCAGGAGCGCCGGAGAAGATTCCGTCGGTCGACCGGAACGGCTGATGGTGGCGACATTGGCGCCTGGCTCGAGTGGTGGTATCAACCTTTCGGACATCAGCCGTGATATCGGTGGTGCTGGTGGTTCCATCAATGGCGTAAAACTGGCTCGCGTCGCCAGCTCGATCGGCGGTGGTAATGGACCAGATCGACCACTGAGCGGCCGAGCCCTGGCGGGCCGTACGGATGAAGAAATCCAGATCGTATTCGATCGTTACAAGTCGACACTGTACCGACTTTATAATCGCGAGCTACGCAAGAACCCGACACTGCGTGGGCAGCTGATATTACGGCTGACGATCGAACCGGATGGTTCCGTGTCCTTGTGCCAACTGTATTCCTCAGACATGGGTGCGCCGATGCTTGCGGATCAGGTCGTCAGGCGAGTACTCACATTCGACTTCGGCGCCAAGCAGGATATCGTCGCAATGACCATTATTTATCCGATTGATTTTCTGCCAGCGTCCTGATCAGGCGAGCCTTGAACATAATGCTAAATCGGGCGAAAACAGTCGAAATTTGCTGACATAAGTCGCTATTTTTAGCCGCCAGTCTTTCCGCTCGCGGCTTGAAAACCCAATAGCCGCGCGGCCTCCCGAATTACTTCTCCAGGTGCGCAATATCATTCGAAACCTGTGACTTGGCTCACTTTTGGGCTACAGGCGTTAAGCCATAGTCCCGCTTCAATTCCGAAAAAGGCAAAACTACCGAAAGGTAGTGACGCAAAGTCACCGGTCTAAAGAGTCAGCGGACTTCAAGGCAGCGGGACCGCCCGAATTCTGGACCTTTGTCGGGCCGTCCGCACTGGTGAGCCTAGCGCACAAGAGATTTGGCGATTGACTATGGCCCACGACGAATTCAATGAGCGAGCTGCATTCCGGACTAGCCTCTGGCTGCTGGTCGTCGTGCTGTTGGTATTTATTGCCAACCCGGCCCAGGCGCAGGCGGTTGATTGCTCTTCGTTTCCAAATGCCACACTTGACGGCTTCGTCACTCCCGTTCCACCGGCCAATATTAATATCGACACGAATTGCACGGTCCGAAATTTTCCGGCGGGCAATCCACTCACCACCAACTTCTCCTTTTTCACGCAGCCGGGCCAGACCAACGAACGCTGGCTCATCATCTTCGACAACGTCGTCCATACGGGACAGATGTCGTGTAACAGCGTTCTCGAGCACAAAATCTGGTTCACGAATGGTTCGTCGTCGACGATTCAGGAGAGCTGCCAGAATCTGCTGATCCCCGTCGAGAAGATCGACAAGCAGAATCCGCCGGGGCAGACGACGGCCGCAATCGGCGTGCCCTTCACTTATTCACTGACAAGCCCGGTACTGTTCGATCCGGCAACAACCACCGTGATCAATACCCAGGGGTCGGTCAACGATCTGCACGGCATCACTATCTGGGACGATCTTAATGCGACGGGCGTTGACCTGACCTTCCTCGGCTACACGGCTTACTGGAAAGGTAGCGGCGCTCCGATAGCACATACATTTTCGAACGTCGGCGGCTTTCTCAACTTCGACAACTTTCCGATCGTCCGGGCGGGCGAGCAGTTCGTCATCGAGATTACCGTCGTGCTTGAAGACACGCCGGTGAACACGCCAGGTACGCAGTTCGTCAATACTGCGAAGTGGGACTTCGGTAGGCTTATCGACGGCGAATTCTTTGAGCCGCTGCCGGGCGAGTGGGGTATTTCCGAGCCGCTGACAATCGCCGCACCTGAACTCGTCGTTACAAAAACGGGACCGGCGACGATCGGGCGAACCTTGAATCTTGGCGAGTGGGGTGACTTCGGTATCGATGTCTACAACACTGGGCTCACCGACGCCTGGGATATCACGATTCTCGATCTGCTCCCGGACGGTGCCACGGGCGGCATGTGTGATACGACGCCGGAGATAGTGAGTGCACAGGTTTTTGCGGCCGATGGCGTTACACCGGTTCCAGGCAAGGGTGCACTGGTAGAGGGCACGGACTTCTCCGTGAACTACATCGGCGCGCCGAATTGCGAGTTGTCGCTGACGATGTTCACGGCTGCGGGCACTATCGGTCCGGGCGAACGCCTGGTCATTGACTACCGAACAAGGCTTGATGCCGACAGTCAGGACGGTGGTTCACTGACGAACATTGTTGGTGCTACGCAGTGGTTCAACGACGACAACAGCAATCCGGACCGCGTTGTCTTTATCCGCAATGTAACCGACGGCACCGTCGGTATTGCAGATCACGAGGACGCGCATACAACGACGGTCGAGTTGCGCGGCTACTTTTTCGAAAAGACGGTTACCAACCTGACGACTGGCGTCAGCCCGGCGACGACGGCCGGACCCGGCGACGTACTGCGCTATTCACTGCGGTTGCAGACCACGGATGGCGCGCTTCCCGATTTCAGTTTCCAAGACGATCTGGGTGCAATGAACGCCCTGGCGGTATTCGTTCCAGGATCGCTGTCGCTGGTTCCCGGCACTATTCCAGTCGGTGCCGATACCTCCAATACTGACCCGAACGGCGGCACGAACAACGCCGGAATTCTCGATATCCGAAACCTGGTCCTGGCGATCGACAGCGAGGTTCTGATCCAGTTCGACATCACGCTGGAGCCGAACCTGCCAAATGGAACGCTGGTCACTAACCAGGCTGATCTGGTCAGTGGCATCAAGATTGCAGACAGCGATGACCCCAATGTTAATGGCCAGGCGGACCCGAACGTCGACGGTGACGAGGACCCGACCCGGCTCATCATCGAAGGGCCACCACCCACTGCCCTCGTGAAAACGACGACACAAGCGACAGCCACGATTGGCGAAGAATTCAGCTACCAGATCACAATACCGTCGGTGCTACACACATCGCCTTTATTCGATGTACGCATACTTGACGACTTGTCTGCCTCTGCTGCCGAGCTGCAATTTGTCGATGTCAGCAAAGTCTCGGGCTCCGGATCCTGGGTGGCTGTTAATACTGGCACGGCCACCAACCTCGTGATCGAGGATCCGGTCAACGGAATAGATATTCCGGCGGGAGAGCAAATCGTTCTCGAGATAACCGTACGGCTGACGGATTCAAATACAAACGTGGCCGGTTTGAGTTTTTCCAACGCGGCCGCTTATTCCTACAACCTGACCGACAACGATGTCGTCACCGAACGGCAGGGTGCACCGGGCACGAGCGGGCCGATGACCATCGTCGAGCCGGAGTTGACGCTGGAGAAGAGCGGACCGGCCACTATGCGCGTCACGGTGCCGGGCATATTCTCGATCAACGTGCATAACACCGGTGCGTCGCCTGCGTACAATTTGACGATCACCGATGATCTGCCAAACCAGGCGGATGGTGGCATGTGCGATGCAGCTCCGGTGCAGGTTACCGCGCAGTTGTTCGAGGCGGACGGCATGACGCCGGTTGCGCAGGCGCTCGTCGCAGGCACTGATTTCGATATCAGCTTCGCTGCTGATCCAATCTGTACATTTACGATCACGACACTGACGCCGGCCGCTGCAATCGGCTCCGATCAGCGCCTGATTATCAGCTACCAGGCAACGCTTGATGCAGACACTCAATCGGATGCTGTGCTGACTAATGTCGCTGGCGCAACGGAGTGGTTCAGTCTCGATATTTCCGCTGCCGCTAACGTGCCTTATGCGCGCACTTATATCCGCGTGTTAACCAACGGTACTGTCGGCGTACTCGACCACGAGGATGCCCACACCCTTATTGAATTCACGCCGATACTCATCTTCGAGAAGACGGTGGCGAACATCACCAGTGGCGACGATCCGGCGGCCGTGGCCACTCCCGGCGACACCCTCCGTTACACGCTGCGGGTCGAAAACGCCAGCGACAGCGCCGTCCCCAACTTCAGCATCATCGACGAACTGGACCGGCTCAACGCGACGGCATTGTTCCAGGCCGGCACGCTGAGCGTCGTCACGTTACCGGCGGGCGCGGACAGCAGTAACACGGATGCGAACGGTGGGGCGGCCGGTACGGGGTTGCTGGATATTCGCGATCTGAGCCTGGGCGGCCTGGGCGATAGCCTGTTGATCGAGTTTGAGATCGTACTGGTGCCGGTCATCGCTGACGGCAGCTATGTACTCAACCAGTCCGACATATTGTTCAATGGCAACACAATCGCCATAAGCGATGACCCGAATGTAAATGGCCCCGCCGATCCAGACATCTCTGGCGACGAAGATCCCACGCAGATTCTGATTGAGTCCGCACCGGCGTTCCTGGTCGAAAAGATTTCCAGCTACGTTAGCGGTGACCCGAACGTACTGCTGGCCGGCGAGACGCTGCGTTACACGATCACGGTCCGGAATATCGGCACCGACAATTCGACCGATGTCGATATCGTCGACCAGATACCAGCGAACACGGTCTATGTTGCGGGTAGCACGACTTTGAACGGTGTCGCGGTTCCGGACGCGGCCGGGGGTGGCTCGCCGCTGTCCGATGGCATCCTGATTAATGCACCGCAGGACACCACGCCGGGCGTCATGAATGCCGCCGTCGCTGACAACGTTGCAAGCATCGTATTCGATGTTGTCGTAAATCCCGATGTGCCTGACGGCACGGTGATATCAAACCAGGCATTTGTTAGCGCGGTTGAACAGGGAATCGCAGATGTGCCGTCGGATGATCCACGGACTGAAATAGCCGACGATCCGACCCGTGACGTCGTCGGCAATTTTCCGCTGTTGTTCGCACCCAAAACAGCCGCACTCGAGGTGGACCTCGGTTCACCCGGCATCGTTGATCCGGGCGATGTGCTGCGCTATACGATTACCATTTACAACAACGGCACGGTCCCGGCGACCGCTGTAGACCTGACTGACGCGGTACCGGCCAATACGACCTACATTGCCGATTCCGTGACCCTTAACGGCCTGCCGGTCGGGCAGCCCGATGGAGGCGTGTTCCCGCTGATCGCCAGCATTCCGGTCAGCTCAGCCGATTTGACGCCCCCTCTTCCCGGGGATGGCGAAGGCATACTCAGCCCCGGGCAGTCAGCGGTAGTCCAGTTCGATTTGCAGGTGAATGCCGCCGTGCCCGCTGGCACGCTAATTACCAATCAGGCCGTCGTCTACACTGCTGAGATCCCGAATCTGTTGACCGACGGTGACGGCAATCCCGCGACGGGACCGGAGCCGACCATTGTCGTTGTCGGTGACGCGCAGGCGGTATCGATCATCAAGGAAGTATCGGTTGTCGGCGGCGGACCGGCGATTGCCGGCGCCACCCTTGAATACGTTGTAACCGTCAGAAATATTGCGGCGGTGCCCGCACTGTACGTCGTGATCACCGATGATCTCGATGATCCGAATCCGGGCTACCTGACCTACGTCGATCAGTCGGCGACGTTGAACGGCCTGGCCGCTGGTGTCAGTTTTGCCGTACCCATCATCACGGCTGACTACTTCACCGAGTATGGCCCGTTGAATCCAGGCGAAACGGCGGTGCTGCGCTTCAGAGCGGTCATCGATCCGAACCTCCTCGAAGGCACGACCATCATCAACACGGGCCAGGTTAGCTGGAACGATCCACTGCAATGGGACTCGGCCAGTGTCGCGATCGATGTCGGTGCGATGCCGGATGCCGGTATGTTGAGCGGATACGTCTGGCATGACGCTGACCACGACAACACGCCGGGCGGCCTGGAGCGACCGCTGGAAGGCTGGACTGTCGAGCTGCTTCTTGATGACCAGCCCTTACGATCGATGCTGACCGACGCCGATGGTTACTACCTGTTCTCCGGCGTTGTACCGAACTTCGCAACACCACAAATATATGCGCTGCGTTTTAGCGCCCCGGGCGCTGGTATCAGAACCGCGCTGCTCGGGGAGACGGACTCGGATTTCACGGATGGCTCGCAACGCATCGATGACATCGAGGTGCAGGAGGGCAGCAACTTGCTCGCCCTTAACATGCCGATCGATCCCAATGGTGTGGTTTACGACTCCGTGGCGCGTTCACCCGTCGCCGGTGCAACGGTGTCTCTCGTCGATGTACGCAACGGTACACCCTTGCCGAGTAGCTGTTTCGATGACCCGAATCAGCAGAATCAGGTAACGGTCACCAACGGCTATTACAAGTTCGATATCAATTTCACCGACCCTTCGTGTCAAAGTGGCCTGAACTACCTGATCCAGGTAACGGCACCAGACGTTAGTTTTGTTGCCGGCGTGTCCGAATTTATTCCGCCGACGTCTGACCAGACGACCTTGCCATTTGATGTGCCAACGTGTCCGGGCTCGGCGAACGATGCCGTTATTGCCACCGCACAATATTGCGAGGCGCAGGCTTCGGAATTCGCACCGCCGCCTGCCGTGGCTGCGAGAAGTACCGCAACCGGGTATCACCTGTTCCTGAGACTCGACGACAGTCAGCAGCCGGGATCAAGTCAGCTTTTCAACAACCACATTCCTCTCGATCCACGATTGGGGGGTGCGGTGGCAGTCACCAAGACGACGCCGATGTTGAACGTCACTCGCGGCCAGATGGTGCCGTATGTAATAACAATCAATAATTCTTTCGGTGCCGATCTGCCGGATGTGACGATCGTCGATCGCTTCCCGGCCGGCTTCCGTTATATCGAGGGCTCGGCTCGCTTCGATGATGTGAAGACGGAACCTGCTGTTGTCGGCCGCGAACTGATCTGGTCAAACCTTTCGCTCGTTACTGACGGACGACACACGATCAAATTGCTGCTGGCTGTTGGCGCCGGTGTCACCGAGGGGGAATTCGTTAACCGCGCACAGGCCATAAGCTCGCTGACCGGTACCGCCATGTCCGAGGAAGCGCAGGCGACAGTGCGCCTCGTACCGGATCCGACCTTCGACTGTACCGACGTCACCGGCAAGGTGTTCGACGACCACAATCGCAACGGATATCAGGACGGTGATGAGGCGGGACTGGCCGGTGTGCGCCTTGTTACCGCGAGGGGGCTGGCGGCGACAACGGATGCGCATGGCCGGTACCACTTTACTTGCGCCATAACGCCGAACGAGCGCCGCGGCAGCAACTTCGTCCTGAAGCTGGACGACCGGACGTTGCCGACTGGCTTCCGTACTTCAACGAAGCCGGTGCAGATTCAGCGCGCGACCCGCGGTAAGGCCTTGCGCATCAACTTCGGCGCGTCGATTCATCGCGTCGTTGGGCTCGATCTTGCGGATGCAGTCTTCGAACCGAATTCAACCGAGATGCGTAATCAGTGGCGGTCGCGAATCGATCTGCTGCTTTCAGAATTGCAGAAAGCACCTGCGGTGTTGCGCCTTTCCTATGTCGCGGATGTCGAGACCGAAGCACTCGTCAAACGACGCCTCAATGTACTCAAAGAACAAATCATGCGGGCCTGGCAGGATCTCAACTGCTGCTACGCACTCGTTATCGAGCCTGAAATTCACTGGCGACTCGGCGGGCCGCCAGACAGGCCGAGGAGGGCGGGCCAGTGACCTTAGCCTTCAGATTGGGTTTCTTGATGCCCTGGCTGGTGCTGGCAGTCGTCCCGGCATTGGCATCAAACGTCGAGGAAGGATCGATTGGCGAGGCCGTCGAGCGACATCTGTCGCTGGATGATCCGTTCCAGCTATGGGCGCAGGATCCGGACCGCGTCGAAGCCGAGGAAGGGGACACACTCGAAACGCGCGAAATAGTGACCGACGCTCTTGAAACCATCAAGTTAAGCAATCTCGTGGAGCCGATCCGCTTCGAGTCCGGAATCGCGGACATTCCCGCGGAAACGGTCGAGTCGCTCGGCGCCATTCTCGATCGCATGGATGACCGACAGAACGTGCGCCTGCATCTGATTGGCCATGCTGACAACAGACCGCTATCGCCGCGACTGGTGGAAATCTACGGGGACAATGCCGGCCTGTCGCGGGAGCGGGTAGGTCAGGTTGCGGAACATTTTCAGACGGCACTGGCGTTGCCGCCCGAAGCAATGTCGTACGAATGGGCGGGCGACACTCAGCCTGTCGCGACTAACCTGACCGAAGAAGGGCGCGCGGCGAATCGACGCGTTGAAGTCCAAGTCTGGTATGACGAGGCAAGAGAACGTGTGACGCTGGAAGAATTCCTGGTACCGCATGAAATCAAGCGCCTGAAGGTTTGCCGTATGGAAACGGTTTGCAAACTGCGTTACGTCGACGGGCATGCCAAGCGGGCACGTGTGCAAAACCTCATCGCGCCGTTGCACTTCGACGCAGAGAGCATCGACGTCAACGAGGTGTTCGTCGAGCGAGTTCGACAGGGATTCGAGAATCTGGGAAACAAACGGAACGTCGTGGTGAAATTCGTTGGCTTTACGGACGACATGCCGCTGACGGGAAGAGCGGAGCGCATTTACGGCGATCAGGTCGGTCTCTCGAAGGCTCGGGCGCGGCGTGTGGCGCTGGCCGTTCAGGACAGACTGAATCTTCCGACGATGGTGATCGAAAGTGATGGCCGGGGGTCGGCAAGAGCGCTGGGTTCCAATGAGACGGCCCGCGGGCGCGCATTGAATCGACGCGTCGAGGTCGAGTTCTGGTATGACGATCCGCTGCAGGATTTACCCAATGAACCGCAGCTTTGCCCCGAGGATGCCGGAGCCGTCACGGTGACCCGGGTTTACGATCCGCCCTGGGGACACATTGCCAACGTCGATTTCGCGGGTGGACAACCGTTCGTACCGCCGGGCTATACGGACAGCCTCGCTCGGGCGCTGGCCGATGTCGCGGACAAGATCAACCCGCGTTTGCGTTTCGTCGGCTTTACCCGAAATGAACGCTTGCAACGCCGCACGGCTGCAGTTTACGGCGATGACATAGGACTGTCGGCGTCCCGTGCGCGACGTGCGATGGAATTGATTGCCGGGACAATGCAACTTGAATCGGACCAGGTCGAATTCGAAGGTCGCGGCTATGTACATTCATCGGACGTCGTCAATGCGGGCTTCATCATGGGTGACACTTCGCACGTTGCCGTGCAGGTCGTCTACGACGAACTGGCGATTCTCGACGATTATGAAGGTGTCGACATTACGCGTATCACCCGAGAGCTGAGTCCCAAAAACCCACTCGGACTCAACCTTATGCGCATCACAGTCGACGGCAATCCCATTGACGATCCGAACAGAAGCTCATCGGATATTCAGCGTTGCACCGACGTGGCGATGCAGCACGTCGACATCCAGTTCGGTTTCGACAATCTCCGTTCGGCGCCAAGACTCAGTGTCACGGCTGATCCTGCACTCATTGTCCTTACGCAGGAAACGCGTTCCGGCCCGATTTTCGCACTCAGCCGAACCTGGAAGCACACCAGCGCGTCGCCCGTCGATTTCAGAATGTTTACGAACTACTCGCACTTCATTGAGCGTGCCGAAATTCGAGTGTTTGAAGAAGGACAGTCTGTCGAGTCCGACCCTATGGAGATCATCGAAATTCAGACGGACGGTGCCGCGAAGTGGTATCCATCGACAAATTCAATCAAGGCACCGGCGAAAGAGCTGTCATATGTGCTGCGCGCATACGGTGATGATGGGAATTTCGATGAAACACGGCCACGGTCGCTTTGGATTGTCTATGGAGATGATGCTGACGATCAGGATAACGCGGAAGTCGTTGAGCCAGTTTCAGCGCCGTTCGCGGCGTACGGTGAGAGCGGACTGAATTTACACAACATCGGACTCTCGAGTGGCACTGTGAGTGTCCGCGGCAGTGTACCGGTGGGCCACGAAGTCTGGGTCGCCGGGCGTCCGATACCCGTCGATGCGAGCGGCAGTTTTGTTACCGAGGAGATTCTGCCGGAGGGCGCTCACACTGTTGAGGTTGCAGTTCTCGATAAGGAGGGCAACGGCGAGCTGTACCTGCGTGACCTTGAATTCAAGACCAGCGACTGGTTCTACGTGGGTATGGCGGACATCACCTATTCGGAGAACTCGGCGAATGGACCGATCGACCTCCTGCAAGGCGCAAATTCCGACTACGAATACGACTCCAAACTTGATGGACGCCTCGCGTTTTTCGTCAATGGCAAGTTCGGCGATCACTGGAAACTGACGGCGAGCGCTGATACCCGGGAAGGACCGCTGGAGAATATATTCAGTAATCTCATGGATAAATCACCTGACGCGTTTTTTCGGCGGATTGATCCTGATTACTACTACCCGACTTTCGGCGACGATGGCACGGTCGAGGAAATGGCGCCGAGCATGGGCAAATTTTATGTTCGCGTCGGTAAGGACGACAACTACGGCCAGTGGGGCAACTTCAAGATCGGCTATATGAATAACGAGCTGGCGCAGGTGGATCGCGGCCTGTACGGCGCGAATTTCCACTATCAATCCGAGTCGACCACCGAATTTGGCGACAAACGCCTTGTGGTCGATGCCTTCGCGGCGGAACCCGGCACGATTGGGAGTCGTGAGGAGTTTCGTGGTACGGGCGGCTCGCTTTACTTCCTGCAACGCCAGGACATTCTCGCCGGATCCGAACGTGTGCGCATCGAGTTTCGGGACAAAGCGTCGGGCATCGTGACGGGGGTGGTCAACCTGATGCCTGTGATGGACTACGACATTGACTATCTGCAGGGTCGCATTCTGCTGGCAGAGCCACTCGCATCGACATCGGAGGATAATTTGCTGGTTCGAAGTGGTGGGATTTCCGGAGATGAGGCGCACCTGATTGTACGCTACGAATACACGCCGGGCTTCGACGATGTGGACTCGCTGGCGACAGGTGGGCAAGCGCATTACTGGTTTGGCGAGCATGTAAAAGTTGGCTTGACCGTCAATGAAAACGAACAGGATGCCGCCGACAGCAGCCTGAACGCTGGTGACCTTACACTTAGGTGGAGCGCCGGTACGTGGTTCAAGGTTCAGCAGGCCAGGAGTGAAGGACTGGTTTCTCTGCCGGTCATATCCAATGACGGCGGCTTCGAGTTCAGCGGCTATGACCCGGCATCGTTCGTTGATGCCAGGGCGGAAGCGACGCGCGCCGACATCAGTTTTAGTCTCAGTGACTTTTTCAGTTTCAGTGATGGTCAGTTGTCCGTGTATGTGCAGGAGGCCGATGCCGGCTACTCTGCCCCGGGTCTTGTCGCATTGACGGACACGAAAATCTACGGTGGTGCATTCACCTTGCCGATCGGCGATCGCTTCACGGTGGGCGCCAAAGTCGACAACAGGATTCAGGACCAGGGTATCGAAACTCAGGCCCAGGAAATTCACATTGGTTACCAGCTCGGCGAGCACTGGGATCTGAAGGCTGGTTATCGAGTGGACGAACGCATCGATGGATCGATCATCGTCCCGTTGACCCAGGAGGAGGGCAAGCGTGCCGATGCGGTCCTGCAGGTGGGATACGACTCCAAGTCGACGTGGAGTGCCCATCTGTTTGCGCAAGACACGTTGTCGGAAACCGGCAATCGACAGAAGAACTCGCGAATCGGCGTCGGTGGATCGTATCGCTTGTCCGATAAGCTGCGTATCGACGCTGAGGTTTCCGATGGGGACCTGGGCATGGGCGGCAAGGTCGGGACGAATTATCTGCATTCCGAGCACACGAGCATGTACCTCAACTATGCACTCGAGAATGAGAGAACGGACAACGCCATGCGCATCATGCGCGGTAGCCACGGCAACTTGGTTGCGGGCGTCAAGTCACGGCTGACCGACAGCACCAGCGTTTATCTGGAAGAGCGCTATCAGCACAATCCGGCCATGACCGGCCTGACGCATGCCACCGGAATCAATTTCGCACCGAACCAGAAATGGAGCCTGGGATTCAATACCGACATTGGAACTCTGCAAGATGTGCAAACCGGCGCCGAAACCAATCGTATTGCTGGCGGTATTCAGATCGGCTTCGGCACCGATGCACTGCAACTATCCAGCGGCATCGAGTATCGCAGCGACGATGCCGAGCAGATCGACCAGAGTCGGACGAAGCGAAAGACGTGGCTGTTCAGGAACAATTTCAAATACCAGATCAATCCGGGTTCACGTCTTCTTGGCAAGCTGAACCACTCCGAAAGCGAGAGCTCCCAGGGAACGTTCTACGATGGCGGATACACCGAGGCCGTGTTTGGTTACGCGTTCCGACCAGTCAGTAACGATCGCCTCAATGCGCTGGCCAAGTACACCTATTTCTATAACGTGCCGACGATTGGACAAGTCAGTTTGCAGAACATCGCCGCCGAATTTATTCAGAAGAGTCACATCGCTGCAGTTGATGTCACCTACGATATTACGCCGAACATCACGATTGGCGGCAAGTACGCTTATCGCCTCGGCCAGATCAGCCTGGATCGTGAAAATATCGAATTCTTTGACAACAACGCCAGCCTGTATGTCGTTCGTGTTGACTACCGTTTCCGGGAGAAGTGGGAGTTAGTGGTCGAAGGGCGCCTGCTCGAAATGTCGGATTTGAACGAACGTCGCAGTGGTGCGCTGGCAACGGTGTCGCGTTACCTGGGCGATCACCTGAAGATCGGTATTGGATATAACTTTACCGATTTCTCGGACGACCTGACGGATCTGAGCTTCGACAACCATGGCGTCTTCCTCAACCTGACCGGATCCATGTAGTCAGCTTGCGTTGTGCTTTTTTCCGGTGTCGCCGCTGCGCCGGCAAAACGTAACGATCACTCTCTGAGCGACATGCTTACCGATGCCGCTCGTCCCTGCGATGCGAGTTACGATGACGGTGCCGCAACGGTACTGACAAGTTAACTGCCGCTGGTCGATAATCTGGTGATGAATACTTATAAGCGTCACCGATTTCCTCCCGACATCATCAGTTACACGGTTTGGCTGTA
>Ga0209988_10000631_pt1 | contig 22208 bp, 30 predicted proteins | sample N075metaG_FD_183115 | JGI IMG/M metagenome (GOLD analysis project Ga0209988, IMG submission 183115) | Deep subsurface microbial communities from Kermadec Trench to uncover new lineages of life (NeLLi) - N075 metaG (SPAdes) (version 2) | ecosystem: Environmental > Aquatic > Marine > Ocean trench... | reverse complement strand
CTAAACGTAAACGTGGTGCCATCTTTCTGGTAATGGTTCCCTGAACAACAACTAGATCACATTGTCTTAGGGATCCGAATGCTTCAATGATACCAAATCGTTCAACGTCATATCTTGGACTAGACGCGGCTCCAAACTCGACACTGCAACAAGCTGTTTCAATGTGTACGGGCCATAGAGACCAAATCCGCCCCCAATTGATGGCATATCCTAATGGTTTGCCAATTGCTTTTTCTAAAATGTCCCCTAATTTTCCAAGAAATACATTTGCAGTTTGTGGAGTTAGCAGGTCGTTTAGCAATTTAATCCCAACTAACATTAGATGTCATCAGATAAATAATGGCCTGTCATCAACATGCCTACATCCATTCATTTTACCCTAATACTATTTTACAATTAGATCCAAATCAAAAAAGACCTTTGCTAGGCAGTATAATTTGGCATAACTATTTACTCAAAAAAATCCTAAATTATTTAATAATGACAAACCTTTGGATCAACACACAGATTGGTTCTATCCCAAACGAATTTTGGTATGTCGATTACCAAAAAGGATTAGCCACAAAAAGCAATCAAAAACCTCAATTTGAAAGTATAATGAAAATAGATATCTCGATTGAACAATTTCTTGAAGAACGAAATTTCAAAGTAACTTCGAAAAACGAAATAGAGGTTAATTTTGAAGGAACAGATAAGTTTTGTGAGTTTTATTAAGATATTCTAACAGATGCACGAAATTTTTCTTTTAATCTTCCTATTCTAGTTTTTATCTTAATATCCTGTATGTTCAGTTTGAACATATCTTCAAAAAATTCGTTATAACTTAAGGTATAATCATAAACTGAAAATTCTTCAGTCTGGTTTTTCAATTAAAGCCAAAGATTCAATGACTATACTGACCAATTATTATGGTCGAGACAAAAACGTTTCCCTGATTAGTTGTTATCTTAACCTGAGAATCATGAGACATCCTCATATTTTGTCCTAAATCTAAAAGGAGGGTTACAACTCCACCAGATTGAATTACGGGAACTCCCTGAACAATGTCATAGTTTTTTCCTTCAATGTGGCGATTTACAATAATGTATTCATTGGGATGGGGTTTGTGTCCATTTCCAATCTTATCCCATTCTCCAATTTTTGTTTGTGAAACAAAAGAATAAACATTTCCGGCAAATCTTAATTCAGAAATAATCACAGGTTGAACAGAATTATTCTGAATGTAGATTGTAATTCGCTCATCAAAGCTCTTTTGTCCATCCACTATTCCACAGCAATTTTTAGCCAAAATTTCATTCCCATCATGCAACTTTAATTTATCCACATCTCTTACATCATATCCAAAAATTTTGATTAGTTCCACATTAGGAGAATTACTTATTTGATGTGTACTGAAAGCCTCTTGAGAAAAAGCAAAAACAGTAGAACCACCAACAGTTGCAATTGCAACTAGAAGAGGCGTAGCTATGATTGGGGAAACTCCCCTACGACATTTTGCCTTTGAAATAATGAAAGTAACAGAATGAATATTTTTGCATAAAGAACTATACATAGAAATATAATTCGTAACAGTCTATATTACAAGTTGTAGTCCAATACCTGTACAACATGTCTCAAGTTATTTTTACATATTACAGCCTAGGCATTGACCATTTCAATTGAAAATAATTCAAAGCAATATCTTTTCAACTCTCATTCATCCCAACAATATAATTTTAATTAACCAATTTTAGGAAAACAAAAAATTTTGATGGGAATGTATTGGATCATCTACAAATTTAATACATTTTCCACATTCAAAATGCATAGGCTGTCTACAATCAGGACATAGTTCTACTACTGATAGTTCATTTCCACAATTACGACAAGAGTCAATTCTCATTGAGAATTTGTATCTGGAATTTGTTTAAACACGTTTTCCCAATTATTGTCCTAATCTTATCCAAATTAATTACAAATTTTTTTTGGTTTACTTTTAAGTAGAACAAAAAATGAAATAGGAAAAATCCCTCAAAAATTGGGGAGAGGGCAGACATGATCTGATTCTGAGAGATTCTATAAATTGATTAAGGCTACAACGTTAATAGAGACTTTTCCAAATTATAACCAAATTATTTTAGCTTCCAAAAAATAATTCTAAAAAAAATAAAAAAGGGAAAGGAAAGAAAATTTTTAATTATTCTCTAGCCTTTTATTGTGCTCTTCCTACGTTCACTGGATCTATGCTACCTTCAGGTGTGCTACAAAGGCTGGCTCCACATACTATATCCTCAGTCGCGGATCCATAAGATTTTGGAGATACTTGGCCTGGGCTTCCCTCAGATTTCTGTGCAAATGCATCATCAACAAGTTCTGGTGCTAATGCTACCATTACTAGAGGTAAGATTGCAAACAATCCAATGTATTTTGTTATTTGTTTCATTGAATTAGTAGTTTGAAAATTTGTATAAGATAATTTTCCCAATTAAAGTCCTAATCTTATCCAGATTAAACCCAAACAAAATTAAAAGGTAATTTAGCTTTTTTACACTTATAAATTTAAATTAGTATAGAAAATTTTAATTTCCTTTTTTTGTAAACAATTGGTCATGATTTGGGAATTTGATTAAATTACAATAATTTAATACAAATTTAATGTTAAAACAAGAATCGGTAATTAAACAAAACAAGACCAAAACGGTGAATATGGATGTCTCTTACAATAATACAGTATTTGAGAAAAAATTAGATTTTGGAAAAAATGAGTTTATCTTACGAAGACGAAAATATCCAGATCTGAGATTTGCTTGCCCAAACTGTGGTACTCTTGATGTATCCATAGAATGGAAGCACTTTGATACGCTAAAGGGTCACTGCCTAGATTGCAAAATAGATTGGTACGAGGAGGATAAACAATGACTAAAACCCAATCTCAAAAAGAATTAAAATTCAAATTATTTGGAATACTATTCTCAAAACAAAAAGGTAATATCTACCTTAAATTTGCAAACCCGATAATGCTGGGAGGCGCCTGATATTATGATTCCTCAAAATACTACTGTCGTTACCAAGGATATGATAAAACAATTTGATGTGGAGCACATAGAGATGCAAAATGAATTCGAGAGGTACAATAGCTGGTTTAACCCCATTCAGTTTCAATTGATCGGTGCTATTGGTAAATTGAAACTCTTAACAAAAAAAATGGTTCAAATTTAGTCCCGTTGTGAGTATTACAAATTTGTTCGGAAGTCTATAAAGACACCTGAAACAGTTGTTTATCAATTAACCTGTAAACAGTTTGACATTGCTCACAAGTTAAAAACTGGGTTGGCAACAATTTCAACTCAACCTTTACGTTATCCGTTTCACATTTTGGACAAAATTTTCCAGTTCCCAACATAAACAAGATCGTTTAATCAGATTTAACACTTCATAACGTATCTACAGAATCAGATCGTTTGGAATTTCTTGATATCCAAGTATACAGTACTAGATTTAAAAAAACTTGTCACAGGTTCCACCAACACTTTATGACAAATCATCGGTTACGGATTCCACATTTATTACTGCCTTTAACACTCCAATGAAATTCCCATCATCATCTATTATTCTAATGGCAATATCACTTGCATAAACGCCAGCACTTTCATCATACCCGCCTTCAGACAAAAATACACCATTTTGTTTTGCTTTCTGCCACCACATCTCATCGTCTTGTTTGTAATCAGTAGTTTTATGTGACTGTGCTATGTTTCCGCCATATTGATTGGTAACAAAGATTTCAGCATATTTGAATTGACTTTCGGATTTCTGATCAACATCCATTATTGAACGTAGTACGTCTGCTGCAGGATTATGAATCAAGTTGAATGAAACCGAACCTGGTACATTAGGATCACTTGATTGCCATCGTTCTTCAATCTGTCTAATTATTTCTTCAGGAAAGCCCGTTGCAGCAAACGAGGCATTAGATTCTGCAAGCGCTTGTTGAATTTGAGGAAGATTGACCAATTCACGGGATTGTTCTATTTTCATGTTAATCTCTGCTTGTAGTAATTGTAGATTATTAATCAGTATTTGATCATCATTTGTTTGAGAAGGAAGTTTTATCATTTCATTTTCAACAAAATATTCAATTGCATTGAGAAACTCTTTATCCGAAATTTGATCATTTACCCAAAATCCAACTGCGGTTTTTATCCATAAAGGGATTTGAGATTCCTCTTGGGCAGAAACAAGAGAAAACAATCCAACTCCAGACACTATAGTTAAAAAAATAACAAAAAGTATAGTTGGTTTTGATTTTTTCAACTTCTTCAAAATAGTCTACCTTGTAATTAAATTATAGTTATATAATGTATTTACTGATAATTTAAATTTGAAATCTACTTTTTCAAATTCTCAACCTTTCAAAAAATAATTAAAACCCTATCTGAATTAATCAAAATCTATTAGTTTAAGAATTGTTTATTCCATCTTTCAGACCAGGTGGCAATAAGATAAATCGAGAAAATTATAAATCCTAACCCCATTAAAATGCCTAAGATATTCAAAGCCGGTTCATTATTCGCCTCAAAACCAGAAAAATTTTCTAATTTTTCGATGCTATTTTCTTCAAAGGCCATACCCAAAATAAGACCTGTAACTATAATGCCAATTACAAGTTGAGGGACAAATACATATAGCAAATATTTTTTGAGTTTTTTGATTCTGTAAAAAGCCCACAAATCCAAAAAGGGAACAAAAACAACAAAGATAATTTGCCACAGTATACTTACAGGTCCTTTTGCTGGCATACCATTATCAATGAATTTAGAGTTAATTATAATATAGATTTTTTTCTTTTAAATGGAAAACAAATATTTAGAATCCATCATCAGTACTAAATATCATTGGGTGCTGTACCTTCAAGGGATGAAATAACAATCGGAGTAATGGTCCAGATAGTACAAAAACAAGATCAACGTACAGGAAAATTGACTGAAGGTATAGTTAAAAGAATTTTCACTTCGAGTAAATTTCATCCCCATGGAATTAAAGTTGAATTGGAAAATGGAATAATAGGACGCGTTCAAAATATACTAGATTAATCTAAAGGTTTTATCGACTATAAACTCCGTTTTACCACAAAATCTAACAATTCTAAAAGCTCCTTTTTAGCTGGGCCAGAATATTTTGATAGCGACTTTTCTGCACGTTCAGCATATTTTAGAGCCTGATTTCTAACATTTTTCTCGATTCCAAGGGCACGAATTATGTCTACTGATTTTTTAAGATTACTTTTGGAAGCTTTTTGATTCCCAAATGCTTTCAAGATTATTTTTTTGTTTTTACCCTTTGCTGATTTTATTGCCATTAGAATTGGAAGAGATTTTTTTCCTTCTCTGAGGTCATTTCCAACAGGCTTTTTGGTAATCATCGGATCACCCATCACTCCTAGTAGATCATCGGTAATTTGAAAAGCAATCCCTAAATTTTTTCCAAACGATGATAGATTTGTAATATCTTTCATTTTGTTGGTTGCACAAATCGCTCCCATGGCACATGAGACATCAAATAACGCTGCAGTTTTTTTACAAATCATTTTAATATATTCGGATTGGGATGGAATTTTTTTTCCTTCAGCCATTTTTATATCAAGCAATTGACCCTCACAAACCTCAACACATGCCTTTGCAAGTCGAGAAATTAGATGGGTAGTAGCCTTATCGGGTAATTTTGAATCTGAAATTATTTGATATGCTTTAGAAAATAAAACATCTCCTGCCAGTATTGCTACAGGCATTCCAAATTTTTTATGAACCGTTGGTACACCATGACGCATCTCATCATTATCCATAATGTCATCATGAACTAATGTGAAATTATGAATCATCTCAACGGCGCTGGCAGCAAGCATCGCATTTGATGTCTTACCTCCCAAAATTTGACAACTTTTAATTACCATATATGGTCGAAGTCGTTTTCCCCCATTAGCTATAAGATGACCGGCAGCATCATAGAGCATTTTAGGATTTCCCTTTAATTTTGTTTTTAGATACCTGTTTACTATTTTAGCATTTTTTTCAATTGGTTTGGTTTTTTTCAATCTACCAGTCTCCAATTACCATCTGGGAAATGAACTTTAATTGCTTGTTGAAATCCTTCATGCATTTCATTATTCATCCATGATGATAAAATATTTTCATATTTTTCCAACATTGGTTTTTCTGATTTATCGAGCAATTCTAGGGCAATTATCATCCAAGGACAATAAATTTTGGGATTGGTTTTCAAATCAGAAAGTAAATCTTTAGCTGAGATCCATTTGATCTCATCGATTTCCCCCTTTATTTGTCTAAATTGAGAAGAATCATCTGTAATTCCAATTAATGTTCCACAAATTTCGTTTTCAGAGCCTACATCTTTGTATGGGACATGATATTCAAATTTGAACAAATAATCCAGTTTACATTGAATTCCTAATTCCTCAGGTATTCTTCTTTCTCCAGAGGACAAATAGGTTTCAGATTCTCTAGGATGGCTAGCAACAGTCCCATCCCAATCATCAGGCCATAACATCTTCTCTTTGGCTCTTTTGGTTAAAACAAGTCTTCCATTTTTATCAAAGATCAATGCTGTAAATGCTCTATGTAATATACCATTGGGTAAATGACACTTTACTTTTTTTTCAGTACCAATTGGATTATCTTTCTCATCAACTAAAATCAAATATTCTTCAGACATTTCTTTTTCCCCTAAACAGAGTCCCATCAAATTTTCTATTGTTAATGGCTTTCACAATTCTTTCAGGTTTGTTACCGTTTACAAAAAATACATTCGTTCCCATCTTAGCAATTTTTGCAGCTTCTTCTACTTTTCTAGTCATACCACCAGTAACATCCATGGTATTATCTGAGATTGTAGGTCGTTCATCTTTTAATTCATAAATCAATTTTTTTGTTTTTGGATCGGAGTATAGCCCATCTTCATTTAGGGCAAAAATACTTAATCTTGGTCTTAGAATTTTTGAAAGGTGTGTCATAATTTTATCTCCTGACAAGATGTATGTTTTATTCTGACCAAACCAAAGTGCATCTCCAAAAGTAACAGGAATCAAACCTGAACTAGCGATGTTTTTTATCTCTTCTACTTTTTTTCTTATGGGTTTGTTTCCAACCATAAAATCAGAGGGTGGCAAACAATATGGATTTAATTGATTTTTTAAAAGCGCATCCAAAATTATTTTATTTAACTCAATCATTGAATTTTTTACTATTGATACTCCTCTTGTATCATATTTTCTTGGTTTTGTATGCATGTCATATTTGACAGACCAATAATGACCAAAAGAGCCACCGCCATGAACTATTATCATAGGTTCATCAATTTTCTTTAAATTCTTAGCAAGATTTTCTATGGTTTTTTTCCTCGGTGATAGAGGTTTTTCCTTATTGGTGATAATTGAGCCTCCTAATTTGATTAGGATCATGCTGTCACCAAATATTTAGTCCATTAAAAAGTATCCAATCCTCTAAAATCGATTTTTACAGAAAAGCACTCATAATCATTTTTCCTTAATTGCTGAATGGTATCTTCCATGTTGGTTTTATCGGTTAAAGCAAAAATACATCCTCCAACTCCTGCACCTGTAATTTTTGCACCAAATGAAGATTTGTTTGCAAGTTCAATCATGTTCCTTAATTTTGCATTTGATACTCCAATTAATTCAAGATATTCCTGATTTTTTATTATATTGATACCTATGCCCTTCAAATCATTTTTCTTTAGACAAACTAAGACATCGTTTATCAAATTATTCTCCTCGTTACAAATCTTGGAAAATCTCTCTTCATTTTTTTCTTTGAATTGGTTTACATTTGAGACCACTTCTTTGGTATAGTGCGCAATTTTTGAATTTGCGATAACCAGATGAAATTTAGCTTCAGAGTCTATCTTTGAATGACCAGTTTTTTTATCATATTGCATAATTCCTCCAAAAGTGCAAACTGTACAATCAGCACCAGAAGTGTTTGGGAAAATTGTTTTTTCTGCTTCGATTGCCATTTGCAGAATTTCTTCTTTAGATTTTTCAATAAACACTCCTGAAATAGCAGCTGCACCAGCCACACAACATGCAGAAGATGACCCTAGTCCAACTCCTATCGGAATTTCGGAGTCTATGGTAATTTCCATTCCTGATTTTTCATCGTATTTTTGAATTATCTTATCTGCCAAAAAATAAAATGGTCTTAACTGAATGTCTACTTCGGTAAGTGGTCTTTTGGGTGCCGAAACCAGATTTCCAATGCTTGACTTTATCGAAATTTTATTCTCTGATATTGTTTTTGCTGTAATTGTAATTCTTTTATTGATTGCACAAAGAATGGCTTTAGCTCCATAAACTACAAAATGCTCTCCAAAAAGGATTATCTTTCCAGGTGCAGAGGCTGTGGATTTCAAGTGAAAACTATGGATCCATATCCAACAACAGAACTCATATCTCCAGTCACATCTCCACTTGTAGCATATTTGAGTAATTCTCCCTTCATGGCGCCAAGATCTTTGCAGGCAATAATTGTTGAGGCTATTGCTCCATATCCGCACGCTGAAACTTTCCTTTTCTGTAACACATCATAAAATTTGTCTACATCCATTTCCAATATTGGTTCAATCAAGGCCATGTCTTGTTCATGGGCAAATTCATTTGGTTCATAATGTGTAAAATCAGAAGACCCAATTATCATAGCATTTTTTTTCCTTGCAATTTTTGCAATTGCCAATCCTACATCCTTTGCTACTTCCTTACTCTGATTAACCAAAGATATGGGTAAAATTTTGAAATTAGAAAAGGTATTTTGTAAAATGGGGATTTGTACCTCTAAACTGTGTTCTCGTGTATGTGAAAAATAATCTGGCTCTATAGTTTTTGATAATCGAGAAATTTCTTCTGCTGATTCTGAATCTACTTCTACATTACCAAGTGGCGTTTCCCATTTACAATCTTTCATTGTTGCAACACTTCGTCCAATCCCCCAGTGGTTTGGACCAATAATTATGAACAACTTTGGTGATTCTGATGATATTGAATAGATAGAATGACATGCAATTGGTCCAGAGTAAACATAACCTGCGTGCGGACAAATGACTCCAAAAATTTTATTTTTAAACTCTTTTGGAGGTTTCTTCCCTGGTCCACATGGATGTAAAAAACAATCTTCTATTAGTTTTGTTAGTTTATTTTTTTCACTGGGATAGAACATTCCGGCTACTGCCGGTGTCCTAACTTGCATTACTCGATTTCCTCTTCCGTTATCTTCGTTTCAAAATCATCGATTTCATATTTCATCGATTCGTCTTCTTTTAATTCTCCTCTTTCTATGAGAATTTGCCGAACCAATAGCCAATAAACCGTGGCAATTGCTTTTCTTCCTCTATTGTTTGCTGGTATAATAACATCTAACTGCGATGTAATGTTATCTGTATTTGAAATTCCAATAATTGGTATCCCTGCATTGGTTGCCTCTATTATTGCCTGTACGTCTACCTGCGGATCAGAAATTAAGACCAATTTTGGCTCGATATAATAAGGCAAAGAAGGATTTGTCAGAGTTCCTGGCAAAAAACGTCCTAGTAATTTTTTAGAACCTAGCATTTCGCAAAATTTCTCAATTGGAGTATCTGCATACTGTCTTCCTGAACAAACAATTAGGTTTTCTGTTCCAACACGATTGATGAATTTTGCAGCAGTTATAATTTTTTTAAGAGTAATATCAAGATCAAGCATGTAAAGTCCTTCAGGACTTGCTTTTGTAATGAAGGGTTTCATGAATTTTGTTTTAACTTGAGTTCCAACCCTAATTCCTGTGGAAAGCACCTTCTTTTTAATGTCCGTAGACCCTGCCTGTTGACTCATAGCGATTTTAAATCTCAACCATACCGCGTATTAAATCATGCTCTGATAGACGTATAAGCTCATTTAATTTTGCTATTCTTTCTCCGCCAACTATGCCTACCTTGAGCATTTTTGACTTTGTTGCTAAGCCAATATGAGAAATATGTGAATCAGTGGATTCACCCGATCTATGCGATGTGATAAGTTTTACATTGTTATTATTTGCAACTTCGGCAAATTCTAGAGCATCATAGAGACTTCCAGCTTGGTTTACTTTGAGAATTGTAGCGTTACAGGATTTTGATTCAATTACCTTACTTAAAATGCCCTTGTTTGTAACAGTAAGATCATCTCCTACCACAAGAATATTTGGAAACTTCCTTGTCAATTCTGCCATGTCATCAAAGGCTTCTTCGTGAACTGCATCTTCGGCATAAATTAATTTGTATTTTTTAATAATGTTTGTAACAAATTCGATTTGTTTTTCTGGCGAATTTTCAAACCCAGCTCTATTATAAAGATATTTTTGCTTTCCTTCATCCCACTGAGTTGATGATGCAAAGTCTACTCCCAAAGAAACTTCCTTCCCTAATGTAAATCCTAAATTTTCAATGGCCATTACTGAAACTTCGAGAGCTTTTTCATTGTCTAATTTTGGAGCCCAACCCCCTTCATCTCCTCTACCATTTGTAAAGTTTAGATCCTCTTTTTCTAGAATTTTGCGTAATTCTTTGTGCACAGATAGATTGGTTTCTATTGCATCTCTGATTGTTTTTGAACCAGTCGCACAAATTAATATTTCTTGTATGTCTGGCGTACCAGGACCTGCATGTGCTCCTCCTCCTAAAATATTTCCTAACGGATATGGAAATTTGAAAGAAGATTCAGAGGATAATGTTTGAAATAAAGGTTGGTCCAATGATTTTGATGCTGATTCCATAGAGGCAATAGTTACTGCAAAAGCAAGCGCACCTCCAATTTTTGAATAATTAGGGGAATTATCTAAACTTCTTAGAGTGTCATGAATTGATTTTAAATCTGATACTTCTAATCCTATAAATTTCTGAGAATTATCATTTAATATTCGAAGACTTTCCTCTGGCTTTTCATTTGGAAAATTAACTACCTCATATTTTCCCACACTAGCACCAGATGGAGCACATACTCTTCCAAGAAATTTGTTATCAGCAATTACGTCTACTTCAATTGTTTTACTTCCTCTACTGTTGTAGAGAAGACATCCGTCAATAGATGTAATCTTTGGCAATCTATTCTAGCTCAGATTGGACTTCTTGGTGTCTTTTATGAATAGCTTCATAGAATGGAATAACTTGCTGAATTGTTTCAACTGTAGTTAATAGCATTCTTCTACAACAATATCTGCTGATTCCTAAGGAATCTAAAACCTTGGCTGGATCTTCTCCAGATTTTACTTTAGTTTGATAATCTTCAAATTGGTCTGCAATAAGATTTCCACAAGTAAAGCATCTTACAGGAACTAACATACGACCGAAAAAGTAATCAAGGATTATAAAAACCATGCAAGCAAATTTTTCTGCGGGTGTCGCCCAGCCTGGCCAAAGGCGCTAGCTTGAGGGGCTAGTCTCTCAGGAGTTCGTGGGTTCAAATCCCATCGCCCGCATACTGATCTTTTCACCAGAAATTGTTTATTTTTTTAATTTCTCTAATGCTATAATTAATTCAGATCGTCGCTTCTCTTCTGTAATTGCGCCTCTTACATCTTCTACCAAAATACGATCAACATCAATCTTTCTTCTTGCCTCTTTTACCACTTTGTCATACATAGAAAATGGATACAAATGAAGATACAAGTTTTCCATTACATCAAATACATTCAAAGCATCATTGATATCACCAGTTCGGATTTTATCTAAAATCCTTCTCTTCAATTCTCCAACGCAGTCTAATAATCCTAAAACATAAGATTCCTCCAATACCTTCAATTTCTTATCTGACGGAATTTCTCTTCCTTCAACTATTGCGAGGAAACATGTAGCTTCTACAAACTCTTGTTCTGAAGTAATTAAGTAACGTCGTAAATCAGAAATTGCTTTTTTTCTATATTTTTTTAACAACAAATCTGCCTGAGATAGATTTTTTTTTGCTGTTTTCAAATCTCCCTTATGAATAGAAATGATTGATCTACTACAGAGTATTATTATTTCTCGTGTATTTTTTAGCAAGAATTCTCTGTTTTCTTGAATATTTGATAGTGATTTTGAAATTTTATCTAATGATGACTTTACATTTTTTAAGGTCATTCTTGAATATGAACAAAAACTAGGATAAAGCCGTTTGCAAAATAAGAATTTACCCATTTTTCATAACTATTACTTAAAATTTCTACTGATTATTGATCAGAATCAATCCTGCTTGTCCCTTATTAGCAAAAAATATTCAAGACACAATCGTGAATAAAATCAGCTTTCCAAAACTTTTACCAGTAGTACTAGTTATAGTGGCAGGTTCACTTATTCTGCCTTCAATAAATAACGAGCAAACAGCCTTTGCAGAATCTAATACAGAACCAACTATTTTAGTTTCTGACACATTGAAAAAAAATCCATTAGCAATGAAAATAATTGCAGAAATGGAGTCACAAAAGCTAAAATACAAACAACTCTCTGAAGGAAAACTACCAGAAATTCCGTTAACAAAAAAACAAATTGAAATAGAAAAAAACAAGAAAATTTCAGAAGAAATACTTCAAGAAGATCTTAAATCGATGGAAAAAAAATACCTAGACTTTACACCAAAAAATGCTTTTGAAAAATTTATCTCAAAATTAAATTCGACTTATTATGGAATTTTCTGGGATCAATTTGATTATCTAAATGCAAAGGTACAACTTGCCTTGGCAGCCAAAAATCAAGTTTTAGAAAATGGAGGATCGTTATATGAAGCTCAACAAGAATATTTCAAGTACGCATCCATGCCAAGACTTGAAATGATAAGCTATATCCAAGAACTCAATATAAAATATGGATTTGCAGATTCGCAAATTCAGTCAAACTTTGATGCAAACGGAAAACTTCCAAGGTTTGAAGATGACAAAGATGCTCCTTGCTATGGCTGTGAAAACAAAGTTACAACCCCAAGTAATAATATTGATATTGATCCAAAAGCAGAAATTAAAATCCTTCAGGAGAAACTATCAAATTTAAGACAAGAATTTCTAAATTCTAATGACATTGAAGAGAAAAAATTTCTAGTCAACTCTCTAAATGATACGGTCAAAAAAATTCAAAAACTCACATATCTCTAAAAATTAAATTTAATCATAATTTGAAATTATTTTTTGGGAAGGATGAGAATTTGAAAATGAGAAAACCAGGATGTTTAAACAAAGTAGAATCCACCTAAGCCTCTATAAGAGTAAGGCTAACTGATTTGGATTTTAGGTAGTCTTCAAAAAGACACACGTTAGAGCAATGAGTGAGGAGAGAATCTTCCATTAATTTTCCACAATTTTGACATTCCCCTTTCATTACCATTTTGTGGTTTTTCGTAATAGGTAAATCTTGAAAAGGCTTATTCGCAAAAATTTTGATTTGTTCGTCTTGAACTTTCTCCATTCTTGGTAATTTCCCACGCAGGTGAGCATATGCATTTTTCCAGAATGTTTCTGCATGAAATTTTCTTATCTCCTTTGATGTTGGTTTTGATGGCCGTATCTCTTCGTTAGATATTATAGATGAGGACTGTAGTGTAGGGGGTTCGGAGGAAGTTTGATTCTGAATTGTGTCCTCTTTAGCGGCCTTTGCCTTCTCCTCAATTTTTGTTTGTTGGACAGGCAAGGTCGTCTTGAAAGATGTGGTAGGAGTGATTACAGTGGATTTATTTGCAAAATTTTGGTTAATTGCTAAGGCGGGATTTAATATTATTTTACAAAATTCAATGCATTCTAGTTGAAGATTTGTCATAGATTGTTGATATTGGGAGATAGATTTGCGGAGTTCGTTGAAAAATTTGTGAACATTCTGTTGATATATAGAATCCAAATTATTCGATTCTTGCGGAATTTCCTCTTCCACACCCATATTTTATCAGACTTTTTTAAAAATAGATTGAGAATGACTTGTAGATTCTTTAGTCGTATCTTTTTATGTAGAATAGATTACCATGGAATTTTTCAGGTAACTCTCAATTCTCAAAACTTCAAGAAACAACACAACTTTATGCGTAAAAGAGGGGCGTTCTCTTTTTACTGACAGCCGATAAACTCGGTAACACTTCAAAATGTAATTTAGATTCTAAATTCTTTTTTTCGTAAAATTGGTTATTTTTAAGCCTATTTTACACTTAAAACGTATTCTCAAGGCTCTTATTTTACGTCTATTTTTCATCTAATCATGGAAATATCTGTAGATCAAATGTATCAAATAGAAAATAACGGACATAATATGGGATTTTTGAAAAAATTCATGATGGAAAATGCTGGAGCAGCTTCGGTTAGAAGGCTGGTAGAAAAACTCGGAAATCCAGAATCAAAGAATATTTTGATTTTTGTTGGTATGGGAAATAACGGAGGTGACGGCTTGGTAATGGCAAGGCATCTATCTGGTTATGGTTCAAAGGTAACTGTCGTTTTGCTTGGCCTTTCTGAGAAAATCAAAACTGAAGAGAGCAATTGGAATTGGTCTATCCTAAAAAAAATGCCTTCTGTGAAATTGATTTCTGGGGACCCAACTAGTTTTGATTTTAATCCTGATGTTGTCATTGATGGAATTTTGGGTACTGGGATTTCAGGTGAGATAAAAGAACCTTATGCATCTGCAATAAATTACATAAATGGATTGAAATGTTTCAAGTTTGCAGTAGATGTTCCATCTGGATTAAATCCTGATACTGGAGAAACTGCAAACATTTGCGTAAAATCTGACATGACAGTTACATTTCATAAAATGAAAAGAGGTATTCCAAAAAGAAAAGATCTTACGGGAGAATTGTATGTCGAAAAAATTGGAATACCACCAGAATCTGAAGAGGGAGTCTTGTGAAAGTACATCAAATTCAAGTTGGAAATATGCAAAACTTTACCTATGTTGTTGAAGATGATGATACCAATGAAGGAATTGTATTAGATCCTTCTTGGGATCTTGATAAGATTCAGCAGGTAATCACTAGAAATAACTTGAAAATAAAATACATAGTAAACACTCACCATCATTTTGATCATACTCTGGGAAATGAGGCATTGGCAAAATCCACCGGTGCCAAAATTATTCAACATGAGGTCTCTGAACTACAAAACGACATTACAGTAAAAGATGGAGATGTAATTAATTTTGGAAATTCAGAATTACGTGTGTTGCATACGCCTGGACATTCTAAGGACAGCATTTGTTTGATTGGTGATGGGAAAATTTTCTCAGGGGACACACTTTTTGTGGGTAATTGCGGACGAATTGACCTGCCTGGAGGCAGTGCAAAAGAGCTTTATCATAGCCTTTTTGATGTATTATACTCTCTAGATGAGAATCTCACGCTTTATTCTGGGCATAATTATGGGACATCTGCCACCTCAACTATTGGTAAGGAAAAAACAACTAATCTCGTAATGCAAAGAAGAACAGAAGAAGAATTTCTTGATATGATGGGACAGTGAAGTGATTGAATGATTTTGAATTATTTGGCAATATCAAAAAGGCTGAAAATTTTATAGACAGAATTAAAAATGGAAATTTTTTATTTTCATTTGTAATTTCATACACTGAAACATGTGAAATTCCAGGAATAACTTTTGCTGGAGCGGACAAGGATTCTATAAAATTTACTCCTCCTGCAGATGCTGAATATCTATACTATGGTAATTGTAAAACAATTGATAAAATTCCAATGACGCCAGATGGAAAACCCACTCCTGCACTACTCACTAAAGTAGCACTTGAATCCTCCAGCATTCCACATATTGTAATTAATGCCGGTAGTAAAATTTCTCCACAATTACCTTTTATTCAAACAGGTTTATCTCCAGGAAAAAATATTTCAATAAATCCTGCAATGACTGATTCTCAAGTTTCTCAAGCAGTAGATTATGGACGAATTGTAGGGAGAACTTTGGCATCGATGACTGATTGTATGATTATTGGTGAAAGTATTCCTGGAGGAACAACAACTGCACTAGCAGTGCTACTGGCTTTGGGATACAAAGCTAAAGTAAGTTCAAGTATTCCAAACAATCCTGTTATTCTAAAAAATCAAATTGCAAGTATGGCATTAGAGGGATTAGATTCGGATAATCCATACAGTATAGTTGCAAAGGTTGGTGATCCAATGATTCCTTTTGTAACTGGCATGCTGAGTTCTGCTTCTGAAATCAATCCAGTTATGTTAGCAGGAGGAACACAAATGACAGCCGTTTTAGCGTTCGCCTCTAAAATTGGATTTAATGACAAAAACACAGCCATTGGAACAACATGTTATATCTCAGACGATAAAAGTGCAAACTTCAAAAATCTTGTATCTGAAATAGCTGATATTCCAGCCATAGCCGTAAATCCTCATCTAGAAAACTCAAAATTTCCTGGATTAAGGGCATTTTCAGAAGGATTTGCAAAGGAGGGTGTAGGAGCTGGTGGAAGCATAATTGCCTCTATGCTAAAAACAAGAATTGATCATTCAAAATTTTTAGAATTGGCTGAAAAAGAATATCACCGAATATTTACTTCACTGTAACTGATTTTGCAAGATTTCTTGGATAATCAGGATCCGTATCTTTTTCAAGCGCTGCATAATATGAAAGCAATTGAATCGGAATAGTTTCTGAAATAGGATAAGTTAATTCATTTGCTTTTGGGATTTTTATCCAAAAGTCATACATATCACTATTTTTATTTGAAATTCCAATTATTTTGGCACCACGTGCTTTGATTTCCCTAGCGCTTGTCAAAGTGTCTTGATAGGTTGAATCTTCTGGATTAATAATAATTACAAAAACATTAGAATCCATTAATGCAAGAGGTCCATGTTTTAATTCGCCTCCGGCAATTCCTTCTGCGTGTATATAGGTAAGCTCTTTAATTTTTAATGCTGATTCTATTGCTATTGGATAATGTATTCCTCTTCCGAGAACATAGATATCTGATATTTCCTTAATCTTATTAGCAATTTTCTTGATATTGTTATGTTCTTCAAGGATTTTTGATATTGAAGAGGAAATTTCTTCAAAGTTAATTTCAACTTTTCCATCTGTTAGTTCTTGAATAATTTTATACAAAATAATTAACTGTGATGTAAAACTCTTAGTGGCAGCAACTCCTATTTCTGGACCACAATTCATTCCAATTACTATATCTGATTCTCTAGCCAAAGTCGAGGTTAGCGAATTGATTATTGATATTATTTTACAATTGGTTTTTTTTGCAATATTGACAGCTTCTAACACGTCCGCACTTTCTCCGCTTTGTGATAGAGCAATTAGTATCGAGTTGGGCTCTATACTATCTGGGGAAAACTGTAATTCACTTGAAATTATCGACTCGGTTTTTATTTTGGCATATTTTGAAAGGAGATATTTTGCTATTAACGAAGCATTATAACTTGTTCCGCTGCCTGTGAAATAGATATTTTTAGCATGTTTTAGGAGATCAGCGACCTCTTTAATTGCCTCTTTTGTATTTTCGCCTGCCCTGAAAATTGTTTCTGACTGTTCAGAAATTTCTTTCAATGTAAAATGTGCATAATCTCCCTTGTAGACATCTGCAAATTCTTTAGAAACCTTAGTTATCTGATGCTTTATTTCCTTTCCATTAAAATCTAAAATTTGCATCTTATCTTGATCAATTAAAACAAAATTTCCATTATCAATGTAAATTACATCATCTGTCTGTTCGATAAATCCCAATACATCGCTTGAAAGAAAGTAATTTTTCTCCCCTACCCCTATGATTAATGGCTCATGGAATCTAGCTGCTGCTAACTGACCATTATCAAACATTGCAATAAAAGAATAATGGCCCCTTAGTTCCGAAATTGTTTTTATCATTGTATCTTTAACATTTTTTGAAATTTCATAATTTTTTTGTAAAAGATTTGCTATAACTTCACTATCTGTTTCGCTTTGAAAATCATATCCTTCTTTTTTCAAATCATCTTTTAGCTTTTCAAAATTCTCTATAATCCCGTTATGTACAATTGCAATTTTTCCTGAATTGCTTGAATGTGGATGGGCATTTGCTTCGGTAACTTTTCCGTGAGTTGCCCATCTGGTATGGCCTATTCCAATTTTTCCAGGTAAATTCTCAAGATGAACTTCCGAGTTTACTTTTTCAACTTTTCCGACTCCTTTCTTTAATTCAATTCGATTATTGGATTCGGTTGCCACACCAACGCTATCATATCCTCTATACTCCATTCTTCTAAGTCCTTTGACAATAATGGGAGCAGCGTTATCATCTCCAGAATAGCCTATAATTGAGCACATAATTGATTTACCTGTAAATATTGGGTTATTCACTAATTAGTTTGTTTTTGTGATAAATCGGTCGAAGTATTTTCGCTCTTTGTCTCAGGGACTTGCACCGATGAAGTTTCAGGTTTATCTTCGACTGTGTTCTCCGTTGTATTTTCATCTTCTTCACTAGTCTCCACTTGAGAATCTTTAATTTTTTCTAAAATTTCTGGGATTTTTGATTCTGATGTAAAGCGAATATTCTCTTCTTCGACGGCAGTTACGGTATATGAAGGAATGTCTATCACCCTATCGCCAATCATTATGTGGCGATGAACCACTGCCTGTCTTGCTTGATAAGGTGTTTTGAATCCAAATTTCTTAAAAACCAAAGTTTGTAATCGTCTTGTTAGCAAATCTGTTACTTGAAGATTTAAAACGTCATCTAAAGTTGCATCACTACTTACCAATCCAATTTTCGCTAAGGATTTCATTAAAATTGGTTCTTTTTCTTCTCGGACATCTTGTTCTAAAGCTAGTAATGACCTTGCTTGTTTTCTCACACTAGATAATTTTGTACGTGCTTTCCATAATTCTCTTTTTGTTCTTAAACCAAAGGTACCCAGAGTTTTCAACTCTTCCATTTTCAAATCATAATTTAGCGGCCTTTTTGGTTTTCTCCAAGCTTTTCGTGGATATTTAGGATCTCCCATTTATTTCGCCTATTCTTTTTTCTCCGCTGGTGCTGTTGTCTTTTCTGTTGTAGGTGCTGTTGTCTTTTCTGTTGTAGATGCTGCTTCACCAGTTGGAGCCGCTACGGCTTGTGGCGCAGATGATTTCACTGGAGATATTTTTCCTCCTTTGGCAACACCAACAGCTCCACCTTTTCTACCAGTACATCTAGTTCTTTGTCCTCTTACTTTTAGTCCAAAAATATGACGATATCCTCTCCAACTATTGACGATTCTCTCTCTCTCAATATCGTTTCTTAGGGTAAAGTCAACATCGGAAGTTAAAAGATGTATGTCCTTTCCGGTTTCAACGTCTTTCCTTCTGTTTAAGAACCATGAAGGAAAATTTGCAGAACTTGGATCGGTGATTAACTTTTCGATTGCCTGTGCCTCAGATTCAGTCAAATACCCAACATTAGAATCGGGATTAATTTTTAAGGTATCTAAAATGGCTGTAGCAAAATTGTATCCAATTCCTTTAATCTGAGTTAATCCAATTACGATCTTCTTTTCTCCAGGAATATCATTTCCAACTATCCTTATAATGTGATTATATTCCTGACTGCTCAAGTATTCAAAGATTCCAAATCCCCCCGATAAAAACCATGCTAGGCGTCAATTTATTGTGTTTAGATAAAAACGCCATAAAAAATTATATTTTCTCAGTTTCTTTTATGGTGAATCCTAACTTTGTAATTATTTCAAAATAATTGGTCTCTGTCCTTTTGTCTAAAAAGTAGATTTTTTATTTTCCTCAAGTGGTGGCAGTTATGCCCACAAATTTATCTAAAGTCTGAATCTTTTACCCAACTTGTGCCTTGTATATTCCATTGGTTACATTTACAACATTTTTTTATTCCACTTCTGGCTTCTACATCTACACAGAAGCAATGAATTCCTTTACCAGAAGGATCTTTAATACACAATTTCTGCAATAATGACTAAAGTGTGATTTTCTTTATATGTTATTGTAACAATTTAACTGATTTGAAAGTTTTATTCCCGAATGGATTTTTCAATACATTAGAAAAGTTATTAGTTGACCATGGATCGAAGAATACAAATGAATGATTCCTATGATCGAGATAAGGTAGTCGATTGTATGTTCGACCCAGTTACTTCTTCGATAATCGCAGAATTAGAAGATGGAGAAAAAAATTCTCAATATTTAGCAGAAAAATCATCCATATCTGAAAATGAGGTTCGTGAAAGACTTTCTTATCTAATTGGTCACAATTTTATCCTTGAAAAACAGATTGGTGAACAATTAATATTTTCTGCAGATGTTGACAAACTATCTCTGGTGGTAGAAGATGGTGAAAATTTTGATGCAGCTATTGAGGGATTAGAAAAAATGGATAGTTTTCTTAACTGACTGATTTTCTGCGATTAAATGCTATAAAGACTGCCAACCCTAACATTCCAATCAAACCAAAAACAAGTATGGATATAGAGATAAATGGTAATGATCTCTTCCCTGCATCTGGTTCTGGTCCAATAACTCCAAAGATCTTTACTTTTTTCCCATCATTTTCAATCGATAATTTATAGGCGCCAGATGTTGTAACATCAAACAATCCCTCAAATGTTTCTTCGTTAATGGATTGAGATTCTATTATTGTGTTAAACGGATCTAAAATATTTACAGTAACTGTTCCACTTTCAAAATCAATTATTTGTACGGCATAAATTCCTGTTTGGGTTACAGTATGATCTAATTCTACTTCGACAATCAAATCTTGTTCCGATCCGACGTTTCCATCACCTTGGCTTAGATCTTCAAAAATTAGATAACTTCCGTAAAATGAAAGAATAATTCCTATTCCTATTAAACCTGCAAAAGCAACTAAAAGAAGGCCTGATTTTTTCACTCTTTTCGAATAAATATTCTTTAGTTTAAACTTAGTTTTTTCTGATTTTTAGATTTTAATTTTATTTAACAAATTTAGATTAAGGAAACAAATTTAGCCTAAGCTAAATTATAAATATCCAATTTTGTCACAGTATAGTGTCTTTGAAATTAAATCGATCATCTGTTATGGTGTTCATTTTACTTGTAATGTTTGGGATTTCAGCGGCTCTAGTTTTTCCAACAATTTCTGAAGCTCAATCAGAACAAAAAACGTTTGTAACTCATTCTGGGGGCGTCATAACAACAACAGGCGAAGTATTGGATCCACTGTATACTAGTGCAACTATGGAATTCGATCCCATGAAGTATTTACGAGAATTCAACTATGGAAAAGTCTCTCAGTTGCCTGATGGTACCACTCTAAGAGAATTTACTATTATTGCTGAGGATGATAAAATTATGGAAATTTCACCCGGCGTGTTCTTTAATGTTTGGACATTCAACGGTACTGTTCCAGGTCCAACGATAAGGGCTACTGAAGGGGACCTTGTCCGTATAAATTTCATCAACAACGGTTCAAAATCCCATACAATGCATTTTCATGGAATCCATCCAGCAGAAATGGATGGTGTCTTTGAAATAGTTGGACCAGGAGGCGGTCAATTTACCTATGAATTTAGAGCAGGTCCAGTTGGAGTACATCCTTACCATTGTCATGTAATGCCACTTGAAGAACACATTGTACGTGGTCTGTATGGTGTTTACATCGTTGATCCAAAAGAAGGAAGAGCAGAAGCTGACGAAATGGTTATGGTTCTAAATGGATTTGATACAGATTTTGACACTGAAAATAATTTCTATGCTGCAAATACAATTCCGTTTTACTATCAGCATCATCCAATTCAAATAAACACAAATGAATTAATCCGAATCTATGTGGTAAACATGGTTGAGTTTGATCCAATAAACAATCTACATTTACATGGAAACCTATACCATTACTATCCAACCGGAACTGATACTGTTCCCTCATTTTACACTGATATGATAACTCTCTCGCAAACTGAGCGAGGAATTATGGAATTCGAATATGAATATCCTGGAAAATACCTATTTCATGCTCACAAAGTAGAATTTTCAGAGAAAGGTTGGATCGGAATATTCCTTGTAAAGGATAACCCCAAACAAGAATCTCCAAATGAAGTAGATTATGGAACTTAGTAGCAAATCATCAAAAGCTAAGATTATAGCAAGTGGAATAATTCCATTTGCATTTCTCATACTTTTGCTGGCATACATTTTTGGCCCCGGATCTGACCTTTTGGATTTGGGCGTTCCACTCCCTGAAATAACAAT
>Ga0209988_10000629_pt1 | contig 22266 bp, 21 predicted proteins | sample N075metaG_FD_183115 | JGI IMG/M metagenome (GOLD analysis project Ga0209988, IMG submission 183115) | Deep subsurface microbial communities from Kermadec Trench to uncover new lineages of life (NeLLi) - N075 metaG (SPAdes) (version 2) | ecosystem: Environmental > Aquatic > Marine > Ocean trench... | reverse complement strand
CGAGGAAGGCTGTGGCGGCCATGATCTGCCCGGACTGGCAGTAGCCGCACTGGGGAACATCCTCTTGGGTCCAGGCCACCTGGACCGGATGGCTGCTGTCCTCCGACAGTCCCTCGATGGTGGTGATCTTCTTGCCGATCACGGTGCTGGCCGGGGTCACGCAGGACCGAACCGCCCGCCCGTTCACGTGCACGGTACAGGCACCGCATGCGGAAATACCGCACCCGTACTTGGTACCGGTCAGACCTAAGGTGTCCCGGAGCACCCAAAGCAGGGGGGTCTCGGGCTCGATATCCACGCTATGAGACCGTCCGTTGATGTTGAGTTTGAAAGCCATATTCAGTATCTCCCGTTGAATCAATGAAGGTCGTCGGCGCTTCCAGAACTCCGGCGCGCCGATACAACTGGCATCAATTTAGAAACTGGTAATGAAGCTCATATTAGCACAAGCCACCCACAACCCCAATCCTGCAATTGTAGGATCATTGTCGGATAGTGGACAGCCGGCTACCTAGCTCCTCCGAGCAGGCCTAACTCCTTAAAGGAGGGGATGATCCGCTCGTATCGCCGAGCCGATCGTGCGAACCTTCTGATCCTCGCATAGGTTTCCTGCTGATCCGAGAGGAGCAGCCCCTCGAACTCAAGCCTACAGTTCTCTTCGGCTTCTCGGATTTTTCCACGCAAGGCCTGGATCCTAAGCTGGTTCTCACCGATCGCGGTAGGATCAGGATTCGGATCTCTCAAAAGTTCTCGTGCATGGCCTTGGAGTTCTCGTAACGCCCTCCGGAGGGGAGCAGTCTCTAGACGCCAGCTTTCTACAATCTCGGACAATTGCTGTGCCTGGGTTTCATCCAATTGAAGAACTCTTTGAACGGTTCCCACATGATTTTGCGCCGCCAGAGGCGCCAGGATCAGAAACGCAACCAGCAAAACAATAGGTTTCCGATTCATTCTTTACCTCCCATCAGCAGTTTCCAAAAGCGACCTTTTCTCGTCAGTGCCCATGCTACCAGGTTTGCGTCTTCCCCTCAGCAGAAATTCCGGGACCACAGGTCGATGTCGATTCCGGGGACAGCCTGGAATTTTCGGGCTCGGATCGAGGTGACGTTGGTTCGGTTTTGCAGGATCCCTTCCACCCACAAAAAAGGCTCGCTGATCAGTAAGAGCCGGTTCTGCTCGAACAAGTCGGGGTGAACCACAATGTTTGAAATACCGGTCTCATCCTCCAGACTCATGAAGAGAAAACCGCGAGCCGTTTGGGGCCGCTGGCGAGCGATAACGCCTCCCACCACTCGCACTCGTTTTCCGTCCGGCAAAGAAGGGAGTTGTGAAGCGCGGGTGACCCCCATGCGGGTCAGCTTTTGACGCTGAAGGGCCATGGGGTGAGGCCCGAGGGTCACCCCTGTTCCGCAGTAATCTGCCAACAGGCGTTCCTGGGCGTTCATGTCTCTCAGAGGGGATTCCGCTTCTTCCTGGGAGGAATCCAGCCGGGCAAAAAGCGGCCCTCCCGGACGACAGGCTTTTTCCACTTGCCAGAGGGCCTGGCGTCGTTTCATCCCAAAGCTATTGAGGGCCCCGATCTCGGCTAGCCTGGTCATCTCTGTTTTTCTCAAACCGATCCTCCGGCGCAGATCATCAATGGAGCTGAACAAACGCTTGCGTCTCTCTTTTTCAAGGGTCTTTCCCGCTTCTTCTCGCAATCCGGCCACATACATCAATCCCAGCCGAATCGATCCATCCTCTTCGAGGCTGCAAAGCCAGTCGGATTGGACAACATCGATGGGCTTGATGCGCTGGTTGTGCCGCTGGGCGTCTTTGACCAGGGTAGCCGGGTGGTAAAAGCCCATGGGCTGGTTGTTCAAAAGGGCCGCATAAAAAGCGGCAGGGTAGTGGACTTTGAGGTAGGCACTGGCATAAGCCAGCAGGGCAAAACTGGCCGAGTGCGATTCGGGAAATCCATAGAGGGCAAAAGAGCTGATGTGGCGAACGATCGTTTCAGCGGCTTCTCCGGTGATCCCGTTGCGTTGGAGACCCTGGTACAGCTTGAGTTTGATTTTTTTCATGCGGGTGTTGGATCTTTTGAAGCCCATGGCCCGCCTCAATTCTTCGGCTTCACCTCCCGTAAATCCGGCCGCCACCATGGCGATGCGCAGCAGTTGTTCCTGAAACAGAGGAATTCCCAAGGTGCGCTCCAGGATGGGTTTCAGGGAGGGGTGCGGATAGGTCACCGGTTCCTGTCCTGTCCGGCGCCTGATGTAGGGATGAACCATCTGGCCCACGATGGGACCGGGTCGGATGATGGCGATTTCCACCACCAGATCGTAAAAACAGCGAGGCTTCAGGCGAGGCAAAGTGACCATCTGAGCCCGGCTCTCGACTTGGAAGACCCCGATCGTATCGGCTTTTTGCAGCATGGAGTAAACTTGGGGATCATCGGCAGGAAGATGAGCCAGGTCCAGTTCTTCCCCCGATTGGCGAATGAACTGAAGAGAATCCTGAAGGGCAGCCATCATTCCTAATCCCAACAGATCCACTTTGATGATTCCTAAATCGGCACAGTCTTCTTTGTCCCACTGGATCACTCTTCTTCCGGGCATGGTGGCATTTTCCAGTGGAACAATGGTGTCCAGATGTCCCTGAGCGATGACCATGCCTCCCGAGTGCTGTCCCAAATGACGGGGAAGGTCCTGGATTTGTATCCACAGCCGCACAAGGCTTTGCACGCGTGAGTGAGAAAGATCCAATCCCGCTTCCTTGAAGCGCTGGGGTAATTCCTTTTCAAGGTCCTCCCCCCTCCAGGCCCTCATGAGGTGGGAGAGGCGATCCAGCGTTTTGGGAGGAAACTCCAGGGCTTTGCCCACTTCGCGGATGGCACTCTTGGCCTGGTAGGTGATCACATTGGCGGTCATGGCTGCGCCCTGTTCACCGTAACGTTCGTAAACGTATTGAAGGACGCGTTCTCGCCTTGCACCACTGGGAAGATCCAGGTCGATATCCGGCCATTCCCCGCGTTCTTCAGAGAGAAACCGCTCAAAGAGCAGGTCCATGCCCACCGGGTCAACGGCTGTGATCCCCAGGCTGTAGCAAACGGCGCTGTTGGCCGCTGATCCACGCCCCTGCACCAGGATATCGTGCTGGCGGCAGAAGCAAACGATCTCCCAGACAATTAAAAAATAACCCGCCAGATCCAGTTTTTCGATCAGATCCAGCTCCCGTGCAACCTGTTGCCGAGCTCGTTTGTGGTAAGGACGGTAACGTTGGCGTGCGCCTTCATCGGCGAGCTTTCGCAAATAACTGATCATGCTCTCTCCGGAGGGAACAGGATATTCCGGGAAGCGATAACCCAAATCCTCCAGAGTGAAGTTGAGTCGTTGTGAGAGTTCCACGGTGTGGGCCAGAGCTTCGGGCAAATCTGCAAAGAGTTGCTCCATCTGGGCAGGTATTTTCAGATGGCATTCCGCATTGCGATTCAGTAACCTCCCCGCTTTGTCCAAAGTGGTCTTGTGACGGATACAGGTGAGAATATCCAGCAGAGGACGGCCCTGGGTCCGGGCATAACGAACTCCGTTGGTAGCCACCAGGGGAAGATGGAGGTGGCGGCTCAATTGGATCAAAGCCTGGTTGACGGTCTCTTGCCGCCGGTCGAAGTGACGCTGGAGTTCGATGTAAACTCGATTCGGACCATAAATCCCCCGAAGTTGTTGAAGGCAGCGAAGGGCTCCTGGGAGCCCGCTTTTCTCCAGGGCCAGTCTCAACGGTCCTCGAGCCCCGCCCGTCAAGCAGACCAGCCCTGAGGCGAATTCCTCTAACTCATGGGGATGGACCGCTCCTTCCCCCTTCCTGGAGCGCAGCTTCATGAAGGTGATGAGACGGCACAGGTTTTGGTAACCGATTCGGTTTTCAACGAACAGGGGGAGTTGAGCTGTTTGCCCGCAAGATCCATTCTGCAGGGTGATTGCAGCCCCCACGATCGGTCGCAGTCCTGCTTCGCGACAGGCTTTGTAAAAACGGGGTGCCCCATAGACTCCGTCACGATCCAGTAAAGCCAGGGCTGGATAATTCAGGCGCGCCGCCTCTTTCACCAATTCTTCGGGAAGTGAAGACCCTTCTAAAAAGCTAAAAGCGCTGCAGGTATGAAGTTCGATGTAAGACATGGCAGAAAGGAGATTGGGGACAGGCCCAAGAATTCTCCGAATTCGGAGCCTGTCCCAATCTCCCGTTAGTCGTAAATTCCCTCCAGAAACCAGTTTTTCTTGCAGTGATCCCAATAGATCCGGCAAATCGATCCATCCAGCAGTTCCACATCCCACTCATCGCGAGCCCACTTCTGATTCGTCCCGGTCCACCAATCTCCGGAAGAGCGCCAGGGTCCGGCACAGGTCACAATCTGATGGGATCGAATGCGTGTGGGTCGGGGAGGACGAAATCTCCGCAGGGAAAGTTGCGTGATCTGGGCTGCTCTTTTTTCTTTTTTCTTTCTTCTTTTTTCTGCGGGCGCCGCGGGCGCCGCGAAGGGCGCTCTCTCGATTGCATCGGGACGATGAGTATCTCGTAAAGTAGGAGATCCGATATTGCTCTTTCCAAGCAGGGCGGTGAGCCGGCCCAAAGTATGGGATACCTTCTCAGGATTGGGGAGAGGAGGTTCAAGCAGCGAGTACTGGATGAGTCGTGGAGGAGCTGGGATGGCTTGAAGCGAAACACCCACAATTCCTGAGTTAGGCGGATGGGATTGAAGATCTAAACGCAGAAGTGAGAGGAGAAGTTTTGGATGACAGGTGGGGGAAGCCAGGTGGAGAGTCCGTTCGTAGATCGTACGGTCGTCCAGTCGCAAGACAAGACAGAGAGCGCGAACGGCCAATCCGTAGTTTCGAAGGCGAGCACAGAGTTGTTCCAGGATTCTTCCCAGAATAAAGGTGAGTGATTCGAGTGAATCCAGTGTCCATTCCAGTTCCTGACTTTCTTCAAAATGAGGTCCTTCCACATGGGATGGGAAAGATTCAACGTCTTGGCCCCGCGCCATTTTCTGCAGACGCAATCCTGCTTGTCCCAGACGGGCGACCAATTCTTCTTCCGGCAGGGCTGCCAGCTCGCCTAGAGTACGGATCCCCCACTGGGAAAAAATCGAAAGAAGTTTGCAGTCGGGCTCCGGTAAAGCCAGGGAGAGCAGGTGGACAGGCAACGATGCCAGGAAATCCTCTTCCTTGCCGGGAGGAACAACGGTACCCGATTGAGTTTGAGCCGCAAGAATAGCCGTGATTCGCGTGGAAGAGATCCCGACTTTGAGCGGATGAATTTGTCGAAGCAGTTTCTCAAGGGCCGTTCCTTCAAATCTCGCTGTTACTTCTAGAAGGAGTCCGTCCGGAGGGCAAATCTTGATCCGGGGAGAGAGCCTCTGAGCGATGGCCAGGCGGGACGGATTGGAGCTAAAAATGGCTATAAAACGTGGCATGGTTGGGATTCTTTCCTCGTAGCAATTCAACGTCTGTGCAAATACCCCGTAACAGACAGGCGTGTCGCGGGGAAACTTCCCGGGTCGTGAAACTCCACTGAGCTTTTCGCCGTCGAAGCGAGATCACCACGGATGCTGCACTGCCCGCTGTGGCTTCATTCCCCAATATCAATAAAATCGTGGGTGTTCCCTGAACAGCCCGTTTCAGCCTGAACCAACAACGAAAGGGGATTGTGTGAAGGGCTTTCGGATGGGCCTCCCTGCCCTGAGTCCCCGGATCGAGCACCACGACTCCAAACCCGCCTGCTTGAGCCAGAATGTCGACTGCTTTTAAGGCCCCACCACGGACCCAAAGTAAGCGCTGCAGGTCAATCCCTGCTTTTTGAGCAAAAGCCGGATCCAGTGAAGAGAGGGAATCAACGTAAGCCACTACTTCTCCTCGTTGGGTTGCTTGAGACAGGATGGAAAAAAGAAGACTGGTTTTTCCACTGGAAGAAGGTCCTATGATCTCCGTGATTTGGCCGCGTGGGATGCCGCCTGAAAGCAGAAGATCCAGGTGCTTCATCCCTGTAGATAAAAATGTTTTCTGCGTCTTTTCCTGGAGTTGTGATCCTCGAAGAGTTGAGTCGGTTCTTCGAAGGGCGGTCGCGTGATGCAGCATTGTTTCACCTTTTGTTCACCTATGGTAGTGCCACGATTCCCTTCTGTCAATGGAAGAAATTGACAGGGCAAGGTTTTCCGTGTATTCCGTGTGGAATGAGCTTTCTTTTGCCTGCGGGGACTCTATGGTGGCGGGAACTCGTGCGATTTTACAGGCAACGCAGCCGTGTGTTGGGTGCTCTGGGAACTCCCCTGGTTTTCTGGCTTCTCATTGGATCGGGAATTGGGGCTTCTTTTCGTCCTCCTTCAGCACCGGTCGAAATGAACTACCTGGAATACTTTTATCCGGGAACCATGATTCTGATCATTCTCTTCACAGCCATTTTTTCCAGCATCTCCGTCATTGAGGATCGTAAGGAAGGATTTTTGCTCTCTGTTTTGGTTGCCCCCGTATCCCGCTCCGGATTGGCTCTGGGCAAGATTCTGGGGGGAGCCACACTTGCCTTTCTTCAAGGATTCCTCTTTGTTTTAGTGGCTCCCCTGGTGGGCATAACTTTGAATTGGGGGCAGGTCGTACTCCTGGCGGGAGTCCTTTTTCTTATCGCATTTTCACTGACTGCACTGGGCTTCGCCTTTGCCTGGAGGATCGATTCCACCCAGGGTTTTCACGCCATCATGAATCTCTTGCTTTTTCCCATGTGGCTGCTCTCCGGTGCTCTTTTCCCCCCCTCCGGAGCCTCCACCTGGGTAGGATGGGTGATGAAAGTCAATCCCCTGACCTATGAATTGGCAGCGGTGCGTCACCTGCTGGATCCACAAAATCCCATGTTGGAGTTGGGGTTTCCTTCGTTGCCTCTCTGTGTACTGGTGACGGTGCTGTTCAGCTTTGGAACTTTTCTGGTGTCCTTTTGGGTAGTCCAGCAGCGTAGCGTGCCCATTCTGGAATGATCTCCATCAGCGACTTGCCCACCCTCAATGCAGCACTCAATGGAACGAGTGCTGTTTTGCTCACTCTCGGTTATCTGTTTATTAGGCGCAAGAAGGTGAATTTGCACAAGGCCTGTATGGTGAGTGCCTTTGTGATCTCAACCCTGTTCCTTGTTTCCTATCTGACCTATCACTATCATGCCGGATCGAAGCCCTTCCCGGGCGAGGGTTGGACTCGCCCCCTGTATTTCGCCATTCTGATTTCTCACGTCATACTGGCCACGGCCACTTTGCCTTTGTCCATCGTCACACTGGCGCGTGGGGTAAGAGGTCGCTTTGAAAAGCATCGAAGCATTGCTCGCTGGGCTCTCCCCATCTGGCTCTATGTTTCGGTCACCGGCGTGGTGGTTTATCTGATGCTGTATCGTTGGTAGCTTATTGATTCAAGGAGTCTTATGGAACCCAACACCGAAAAAGTCTACCCGCCATCTTCCTACCTGGTTGCCTATAAAGATATTGAGTTCTTGACCAGAGAGGACCTCCGTCCTGTTCGGCTGCAACTGGAACTGCTGAAGCCTGAGCTGATCATGGAAGAACACAAGATCGTTTCCACGGTCGTGGTATTTGGCAGTGCCAGGCTGTTGAGTCGGGAGGAAGCCGAAAAGAATCTGGCCGATGTTGAAAAAAAGGCTGCCCAGAACCCGGACCAACCCGATGTACAGAAAGGTTTGGTACGAGCGCGGCGTTTGGTCGAGAATTCGCGCTACTATGAAGAGGCCAGAGAGTTTGCCCGGCTCGTTTCTTCAGTCTGTCAGCTCAAGAGTGGCATCTGCGATTTCGTTGTGGTTACCGGTGGGGGGCCGGGGATCATGGAAGCTGCCAACCGGGGAGCCGACGAAGCGGGTGCCAAATCGATAGGTTTGAACATCACTCTGCCCTTTGAGCAAAAGCCCAACCCCTACATCACGCCCGATCTCTGTTTTCAATTTCATTACTTTGCCCTGCGCAAAATGCACTTTTTGCTGCGCGCTAAAGCCCTGGTGGTGTTCCCCGGAGGTTTTGGAACCCTGGATGAGATGTTCGACACGTTGACCCTTATTCAGACCCAAAAGATGAAAGCCATTCCGGTCCTGTTGTTTGGACAGAGTTACTGGAGGCAGGCCTTCAATTTTGAGTTTTTGGTCGAACAGGGGACCATCTCTCCCGAAGACCTGCAGCTTGTGAGCTATGTGGAAACTGCAGCCGAGGCCTGGCAGAAGATCACGGATTTCTACAAAATTGAGAATCCGGAATAGTCAAGTGCCTCGCTTTATAAATACGATGACGTTTGCTGAAGGGGCTTGCGAGGCGAGGTCAAGACGCGAGGAGGAGGCGATGTCAGGGACATCGGCGACGACAAGGAACACAGAGATCGCCCGCAACCCCTTCAGCCCAAAGGGTGACGGCGGGACGGCATCGATTTCTTTGGCCCTCCTCCTCCGCGATGCACACAGACATCGCGTCGTCGTCGCTTCGCGAACTCGACGCCGTCGCGCTCGCCACAAACGTTACCGTATTTATGAAACGAGGCACTAAGGGCTGGTTTTGGAGTCAGGCGACCTCGATTGCCCGTTCCTTGTGCTCGAACTGCTTGATTTCCTTGTCGGATATCTTCAGCCGAGACTTGGTCTTGTAGTAGTGAGGGTGTTGGGCTTTTACCGCATTGTAGACCTCGTCCCAGCACTCGGGACAATCGTCAAGGTGGGCAAAAAAGATTAATTGATCGTCTACGTCCAACTTATCGGACAAATAGTAAGCCAGTAGCTTCCGGGGGCATTTTGTCGTCATTTTCACTCTCCTCTAATCAAGTGCTCTGTATAAAGAAGGTTCTTTTGGCGAAAAGTTTCAAAGATTTTTGATTTAATGGGTTGAAGCGGGAGCCGATAGAGTTGCTCTGATTGAATTATCCTCGAGCCTTTTGCTATCTTATCCACCTATGATTTCAGCCACTCAAATCCGCAAAGGAATGATTCTTATTTACAAAGATCAGCCTCACCGCGTTCTGGAGTTCCAACATCGGTCTCCTGGCAAGGGACCGGCTTTTGTGCGGGTTCGCTTGAGAAATCTCCTCACAGGAGCTTCCTATGAACACCGGTTCAGCTCTGGAGAGAGTGTGGAACGAGCGGTTCTGGAACAGCAGGAAATGGAGTTTCTCTATAAGGAAAGCTCCCACTATTACTTTATGAACACTGAGAATTTCGAACAGTTTCCCATCGAGAAGGAGCTTTTAGGAGAGTTCAAGAGCTATCTTAAGGAAGGATTAAAGGTTCAGGTCGAGTTCTTTGAAGGGCAGCCCATTGGCGTGGAGATGCCGTCCTTCGTAGAGTTGAAGGTGGCGGAGACGGAACCCGAGCTCAAGGGAGCTACTGCCAGCAATTCCCCAAAACCCGCCACCCTGGAGACTGGCGCGGTCATTCAGGTTCCTCCCTTTATTCGTCAGGGCGAGATCGTGCGGGTGGATCCCAGCGAGGGCCGTTACCTGGAACGGGCTAAAGGCTAAACCGCTGACTGGCTGACAGCCGTCAGCGGAAATTCAAAATTCAAAATTCCAAACAAATTCGAATTCAAGATTCCAAACCTGACCTGAAACTTGGAACCTGGAACGCGGGCGAAGCCCGCTTCGCCCGCTCCGCTCACATATTCTTATAATCGGGTCCCCCTCCACCTTCAGGTGGAGTCCAGACAATGATCTGATAGGGATCCATAATGTCGCAGGTCTTGCAGTGGACACAGTTGCTGAAATTAAGCTGTAGACCGAGTTGGTTGTCCTGCTCGACCATTTCGTAAACGTGGGCGGGGCAAAAGTGCTGACAAGGATTCCCGTATTCATTGCTGCACCGATTGTTACAGATGTCGAAATCCAGTATCTTCAGGTGGCACGGTTGATCTTCTTCGTGTGCCGTGTTCGAAAAATAAACATCGGTCAGCTTGTCAAAGGTGAGCTGGCCATCAAAGGCCATTTTCTCCGGCTTAACATCCGATTCTCGGAAATATTCCTTGAGTGGCTTCATTCGAGTATGACCAGGCAGAGTGGGAAACGGATCTTTGATTCCCCTGCCGTTGGTCAGAAATTGTAAACCCGCATGGAACATTCCTGACCAGAATCCTCTCTGGAAAGCCTGTCGAAAATTGCGAACTCCCCAAAGTTCCTTTTTGGCCCAGCTTTTCTCAAAACGGTCCGCGTAACCTTGCAGCACGACTGGAGAGTAATCCTCCTGAAGAAGAGCTTCGAAGAGAGTCTCTGCAGCCAGCATTCCTGATTTGACGGCCAGATGGATTCCCTTCAAGCGCTGGACATTCAAGAATCCTCCCGAGTCACCCACGATGAGCAGGCCGTCGGCATAGAGCCGCGGCATCGAGTAATATCCTCCTTCTGGGATGGCCTTGGCACCGTAGGAAAGAACCTCTCCTCCCTTCAGCATTTCCCGGATGAAGGGATGGGTCTTGAACTGTTGGAAGATCTGATGCCCGTCCAGGCGGGGATTCTCGTAGTCCAGGCCGACGACAATTCCCAAGTCGATCAGATTGTCCTTCATGGTATAGACAAACCCGCCGCCGAAGTCCTGGGTGCCGAGGGGGAACCCAAGGGTGTGGTAGACAGCCCCGGGTTGGACCTCTCGAGCGGCTCGCCAAATCTCCTTGACTCCAATAGCGTAGATCTGAGGATGTCTCCCCTCGTTGAGACGGAAGCGGCGTTCAGCCTGAAGAGCCAGTGTGCCTCGCGGACCTTCACCCAACACGGTCAGCTTGGCTAGCACATCCATTCCCGGCTCGACATTCGGTTTGGGATTCCCATTCTTGTCGATCCCCTTGTCGCCCATCCGTACTCCCACCACCGAATCACCTTCATAGAGCAACTCGACTGCAGGAAATTCGGGGTAGACATCGATGCCGTTCTTCTCGCACAGTGCGGCCAGCCATTTCACAATTTTCCCCAGCGAAGCCACATAGTAACCATGATTTCTCAAGGGAGGTGGAGTAACGGGAGAGCGAAAGCTCTTGTTCTTGCTGAGGATGTACAATGCGTCATCGTCTACGGGTGAGTCATAAGGAGGTTCCTCGCCATCGAATCCCTCAAGCAGTTCATCAAAGGCACGGGGATCAATAACGGCTCCGCTCAGAGCGTGAGAGCCGATCTCTCTGCCTTTTTCGATGACCAGCAGGGTCGGATCACTCAGCTTACCGCCCGACTTTGCTCCTGAGGAAACGGCCTCATTGTGCTCCCGAATCAACCGGGACAAGTGCAGAGCACTGGCCAAACTAGCTGGACCGGCACCGACGAACAGGACGTCCACTTCAAGCTTTTCACGCTCCATCGATTGTTATGCTAGCACAAGGGTCAGCCGGTCAGAACGCGCTTCGCGCACGTCCCCAGTTCCAAGTTCCAGGTTTCAGTTTTTGGGTAAATTCTGGGACAGTCCCAGAATTCTGGCGTAAACCACTGAATCTAAAGGAGAATTATTGGGGCTGGCACCAAACTCCCCCACCCCGCTTCGCAACAAGGACCTATGCCCACCACTCGTCTGTGGTCTGCGGTCAGCTGCCAGCCTCCCCTGGTCTGCCCTCAGTCCTCAGTCCTCATCACTCAGTCCTCTCTTTTTGCGCGGTCACTCTCAGGACCGCTTCCAGTCCCAACCAGAGAGAGAGCAGAAAGATCCCTCCGCCGAGGATTAGCAATAGGTAGGTTTCACTGTTCCAGAAGTCTCGTATTTTGATCACCATGGCCGTCAGGGTGGTGATCAGCATGAACACCATGGGTACCCCGGTGTACCAGTAGGGACGGTTTCGCTGCATCAGATAGAGGGTGATGGTCAGAAGGGTGAGGGCACCCAGGATCTGGTTGGTTGTCCCAAAAAGTTGCCACAAAGCCAGGCCGGCAGCTTGTCCATTTACTTTGTAGAAGGCAAAAGAACCGATCACGGTCACGGCTATTAGAGAGGCAACATAACGATTGGCGAGGAATGGGAGCCGGAGTGTTTCGCTCATTTCCGAGATGTTAAAGCGCAACAGTCGCGTTGCCGAATCCAGTGTGGTCAAGGCAAACGAAATCGCCAACAACGCTACAAAGGCTTTGCCCAGGTCCAGGGGAAGTCCGAGCTGACTTATAAAGAGTGCCGAGCCGTCAATAAAGGCCTTCATGTTGGGCCCCAAACCGTCAGCCAATTCCCAGGAGTTGTAGTGAGCCATCCACAGATCCCGGGTCAGAAATCCCGCCGTACAGGCCAGAACAGAAGCCAAACCCAGCAACGATTCTCCAATCATTCCTCCATAGCCGATCAAGGTGGCATCGCTTTCGTTGTTGATCTGTTTTGCGGTGGTGCCCGAGGACACCAAGCCATGAAAACCAGAGATGGCTCCGCAGGCAACGACGATGAAGACAAAAGGGAAAAGAGGCGGTGCGCCTTGAGGGTGGGTTTGTAGCGCGGGCGCTGCGAACTCAGGCCGCAGGACAAAAAAGCCGGAGAAGATGCAGGCCAGCCCCAGGTACAGAAGCAAAGAATTGAGGTAATCCCGAGGTTGCAAGAGGACCCAAACGGGGAGGACCGAAGCCGTCAAACTGTAAAGCAGCAGCAGAATGCTCCACGTGCCCAGGGTAAGATCGATGGTGGGTAATCGAATGCCCAGCCAGACACTGAGCAGGGTAATGGCCAGGGCAACAGCCGTGATTTTCCAGATTGAGATATTCTTCCTGTAAACCAGCCAGCCAACCACCAGGGCAAGCACCATCAGTGTGGCACTGGGATAGACCGCTTCTGGATTATAGGCGGTGGTGAGAAGGGTGGCGCAAACGTGCACGAAAACACCCATGGCCAGGGCAATCAAGAAAAAGATGAGGATATGAAATAGAGTTTTGGCCCTCTTGCTTACGATCGATTCAGCAACCTTGCCGATCGACATTCCGCGGGCCCTCATGGAAACGACCAAAGCTCCAAAGTCATGGACGGCTCCAATAAAGAGTGTTCCGAAAACGACCCAGAGCATGGCTGGAATCCAACCCCAGATCACGGCAATGGCGGGTCCCAGCATGGGAGAGAGTCCCGCAATGGAGGCATAGTGATGTCCAAAGAGAACGTATTTGTTGGTGGGGACGTAATCGATGTCATCCTTAAGCTCATGAGCAGGGGTGAGAGCTTGGGAATCCAATTGAAAGATTCGCCGTCCTAAATATTTGGCATAGATGTGGTAACCGGCCAGATAGAGGGCGAAGCAGACGAGAGTTGCCAGTAAGGGAACCATGACCCTATTTCGAGTGTCTCATCCGGTCGATAGCTTTACTCACAGGAAAAAAGGTATTCCTTGAAACCATTTCTCAGCAGGAAGGAATTGCAGACACGGAAATTGGGTATCAGTTGATTGAGATCGGTTTGCTGGTATCTAGGGCATGGACGCAGGACCGTAGAGTTGGTTTGGTAAAGTAAACGGTCGTGCTTCACAATCTGAAAGGTGGTGGGTTTTTCGGGGATGTACTTTGAGGTGGAGATGAGTGCGAACAACAACGTTCCCTTGTGACAGAAGTGACTCAAGTGAAGAATCAGAGATTGCAGCTCGTCACGCTCTAAATAGTTGAAAAGGTCCCAGCCCAGGATGATGTCGAAACGAGTGTTCTTTTGATAGGGTAAAAGGTACTCGAAAACAGCCTGGTAGGAGAGCTTGTCTTCAGAAAGATAATCGAAGGAGGTCAGGGTCCGGTAAAAGTCTTCAATGTAAACCTTGCAGGAAAACTGGGCAAAGAAGTCAACGTTGGCTCCCAAAGCAGGTCCCAGGTCAAGAATATGATATTTTCGCTGGAGACGCAGCTGATCGTACAGGACCTTGAGTGCGAGAGAAGCGCTGGCTTCAGGCTCAGGTGAAGAGTCCTCAATGGGTTCCTCTTTCGACTTCAAACCCAGCCCAGAGAACCACTGCTTCATGCTCGGTGTGTGTCGGCCTTGACACCGACACGGTGTTCCTTATTCGGTGGAGTGTTTTTTGCGGGCTTCTCTTTCGGCACGGAACTAGGTTCGAGTTGAGAAGGGGTGGATCTCGGCCCCATCGAAGCTTCTTCCAACGGAGGCTTTTCCCCATCCTCCTTGGACTCCATGTCGATGGCTCCCTTGAACCTTGCGCCATCCTCCAAGTTCACCCGCGGCGCTGTCATGTTTCCGCGGACCATCCCTGACTTCCGGACGATGATCTTCTCTTCTCCGAAGAGATCACCCTCGACCTCACCCTCGACGGAGATGATTTTCCCATAGATATCGGCTTGAACGCTTCCCTTCTTTCCCACCGTGACGTTGTTCTTCTTCAACTCGATTCTACCTTCGACTCGGCCCTGGATCAGCAAATCTTCCTCTCCTGTGAGTTCCCCTTTGATTTTGATGGAGGGACCGACGACTGCCTTCTCTTGCAATTGTTCGATTGGACTCTTCTTGAGCCTCTGGGCCGGGAGTTCGGAATTCTCTTCTTCTGGCTTTTTCCACATGGTGGCACACTCCTGACGTGTGAGTCATTTCTACCAATTAAAAGCCCACAAAGTCAAGTCGATGGATTCCTGCAAGCCCTTGTGAAATAGAGCAAATAGGGGGGGGTTAAAAGGGCCAAAAGAGAGGAATGATCAAGGAGGCTAGAATCCAAAAAATGAGACTCAAAGGGCCACCCACCTTCAGGAAATCGGAGAACTTATATCCTCCCGGGCCGAAAATGAAGAGATTCGTCTGATAGCCAATCGGTGTCATAAAACTGGCAGAAGCCGCAAACAAGACAGCCATGACGAAAGGCTCAGGGTTCACCTGCATCTGCTGGGCGGTGGAGAGGCTGATGGGAACCATGAGAATGGCCGTAGCGTTGTTGGTCATAACAGAGGTGAGAAGCGAGGTCAGCAGATACACTCCTGACAGAACCGCGAAGGGACCCAATACGCCCAGTTGCCCGACCAGTGTTGTGGCAAAAAGGCTGGCTAGCCCTGTGTTTTCCATTGCCGACCCCACGGGAATCAAACAGGCCAACATCACGATGGTTTGCCAGGAGAGGTGGCTGTAAAGGTCTTGAAGTCGCAAACAACCGGTCAAGAGCATCAGCCCTACACCCAACACCGACGCTTCTACGATGGACAGAACATTCAAGGACACCAGTGCAATGATTCCCAGGAAAATGCCGACGGCATAGTAGATCTTGTCCTTGCGCACGAAGGTTCTAGGGACTTCTTCCAGGACGATAAAATCAGAGGACTGCATCAACAACTGAAGTTGCTCCCGGCTAGTTAGGATCAGGAGCGAATCTCCGTACTCCAGCCGGATCTTTCCGATTTTTTCCCGAATGGTGCGCCCGTGACTGCGGATGGCCAGGGCATTGGCCTTGTAGGTTTGGCGAAAATTGACCTCTTTCAGGGTACTGTCCACTAACCTGGACACAGGAGAGATAAAGGCTTCGACCAGTATAATATTTTCGTCTTCCAGATCCTGATCCTCAACCGTCAAGGCCTTGATGATAACCCCCTGCGATTCCTGTATCTGCAGCAGGGTTTGAGGATCCCCCTGAACCAACAGGATGTCACCTTCTTGCAGGTGGGTTCCTTTGGCTGAGGGAAGCAGTTTGGTCGTTCCTCTGAGAATCTCGATGACTTCCAGGTTATATCCTTCCCTGAAGTTGGAGTCGGCGATCGACTTTCCGATCAAGGGAGAGTCCGCTTTGAGGATCAGTTCAGTAACGAAGTGCCGTAAACGATATTCTTTGGTGAGGCTGTCACGGGTTCTTCGTGAAGGAACAAGATGGCGGCCGATGAAAAGAAGATAGCAGGTTCCTACTGCGAAAAAGATCAAGCCCACCTGTGAGAACTCAAACATCCCAATTTCCCAGTTCAGGTGATCCAGGGCCAGAGAATAAACGAGGAGATTGGTGGAAGACCCGATCAAGGTACAGGTACCTGCAAACATGGCCGCATAGGACATGGGCATCAAAAGTTTGCTGGGATCCAGACGTTGTTCCCCGGCAACGGCGATGGTGAGGGGGAGAAAGAGGGCCACTGCTGCCGTGTTGTTGATGAAGGCCGACAGGATACCAACTGCTACAATGATGGAAAAGAGAAGTCTGAACTCGCTCTTCTGCGCCACATGGACCAGCGTGTCGGACAGGTAGTTGAGTGCCCCTGTGTTTTGAATTCCATAGCTCAAGGCCAGCATACAGGCAACGACCACGGTTGCAGGATTCCCGAAACCTGAAATCGCTTGCTGAGGGGAAACGAGATCAAAGACGACCAGACTGCTCAGAACCAGAACGCTCACTTTGTCGACAGGAAAAACTTCAAAAGCAAACAGGAGCACTGCCCCTCCGATAATGGCACTGAGCAGTAGCATTTCAAGGGTCATGGTTCAACTTTCTAGAGGTGTAACACAGGTTAACCGTTCAGCTTTCCTTTTTCAATCAGTTCAGTTTCCAGTAAAGAAAGGACGGCATCATTCCAACCCTTGGGTCCGGGAGTATGAGCTCGGTGGCCGCCAGGAAGTTCGTCGGCCAGGGGAGCAATACTGTGCGGGTTTGGGATGATGACGGGGATATCGACCTCTTCAAGCATACTCAAGTCATTCCGACTGTCTCCTAACCCCATGGATAGAACCGGACCCCCTCGATTCGCCTGATAGAGTCCGATGAGTTGGGCCACGGCTCTCCCCTTCCCACTGTTGCTGCTCAAGTGAAGGAATCTCCCCCCTTGAATGACTTTCAGTCCGAGCTGCTGTACTTTTTCTTCCAGCTGACTTCGATCGGGGTGAGGACTCACAATGCTGCAGGGGAGATCGAACTCTCGCTGAAGTGACCGCTGAGCCTGCTCCAGAGAAAGTCCCGAGCTCTCAGCCAGCTTCGAGGCCGTCAGTTGATCAAAGCTGTGGACGGTCAAACCACACTCTCCACTGATGCGGGCAAGAATCTCTTGGAGCTGGGTATAGGGGAGTCCCCGTGAGATGACAAGAAAGTGATCGCTTCTTCGGGTTTCCACCGGGAGGTTGGCGAAGTAGCTTGTGGGGATGTAAATCCCTCCTCCATTTTCCACGATGAAAGGGTCTTCGTTCTTGATTTCCGTTCGAAAGGGAATCATTTCAGCAGCCGTTTTACTGGTGCAAAAAACAAGGGGAATCTGCTTTTCCTGTAACTTTTCCAGAGCGGGGAGGGCTGGAGAATAGTCGTAGGTACGATGGTCTAACAGGGTCCCATCCAGGTCACTAAAAACGATTTTCAACATCGAAACGCCGTCTTCATTCTACTGAGATCCGGGTGGAAACCCTGTAGAGCACTGGATCGTGAAGCTCTGCTTGCTGGAAACCGCGAAGCCGTAAAAGACAACTGTCGCAATGTCCACAGGCAATCTCTTCTTCCTTGTAGCAGGACCAGGTGAGGTGGAAAGGGACTTTTAATGCGACTCCCATGTCAACGATTTCCTTCTTGCTCAGATGGATGAGGGGCGTGACGATCTCGATCGAAGTGTCCGGTTTTGTACCTTCTTCGATGACCGTATTAAAAGCTTTGAAAAAAGACTCCCGACAGTCTGGATATCCTGAACTATCTTCTTGGACTGCTCCCATATAGATCCACCGTGCCTTTAAAACTTCGGCCCAACTCGTCGCAATGGAGAGCAGATTTGCGTTGCGAAAGGGAACATAGGAAACGGGAATTCCTTCTCGATCCAATTCTCCCTCGGGCAGAGCGATGGAGGGATCGGTCAAGGCTGAACCTCCCATTTTGCGGAGGTGGGTAGGGTTGGCTACAAACCGTTCCGAGACCTGGTAGTGATCGGCGATCTCGTTGAAAGCCCTTAATTCTCGGGCTGCTGTGAGTTGGCCATAGTTGACGTGCAGAAAGGCGAGAGGCAGTCCTCGGGAGTGAGCGACCGCGGCCGTTACACAACTGTCCAAGCCACCACTGACCATACAAATTGCATCGGACATCCTCCCGATTCTAGCATGAGTCAGCCGGGAGTATTCATAGGTTCTCGTTACGAAGCGGGGAAAACGCCGGACTGAGTGCGTTGCGCCACGCGCGAGGGCACCCGTTTCGGGTCGGCCCCCGCAAACGTAATCACTGCAGTACGTTGAGGAGGTCGGGGGCACCCGCTTGCGGGTCGCGCAGTCGGTGCGCACAGCACGACGGATGGTTTCGCTGCTGCAGTAGAGAATTTATGAATAGTCCCAGCTTAGGATAAGATGATCATTCGATGGAGAGCGAGGAAGCAAGGCTTCGAACGTTAACACACGACTTTTTCCAGGCTTATCCAGACTATATTTTTTGCAGGACGCTGGGTACGAACATCATCAATCGTGTGACGACCTATGAGAGTGCCACCACCATTCTGGCCAAAAGAGCACGGGCAGCTGAGCAAAATCGCCAACAGATTGATGAGAAGCTGGATCACTACAGCGTCGACATCCGAGGGCAGCCGAGTCGGGTGAAAGATCTCTCACTGAGAGAAATCATCCGGCAGGAGGACCCAGAGCTTCGGGAGATTGCGAACTTTTACTTGAAACATCCCTATGCTCATAGACGGACTAAGAAGAGTCGTCTCTTGCCGCGTTGGATCCGCACTTTCTTTCTGAGTGCCTTGTTGGGTCACGCTAAGGATCGCAAGTTGGATCTTGATTATGATGCCTATTTCGACATGCTCAGGCTGCTCTAGCCGGGTTCATGCGTACTCGATCGATACATTGAAGCACTCATGCTGGAGACCGTTAAGAAATCTACCATCATCATCCTTGTGACCCTGCTCTCAATCTTTGCAGGCTCCATCCTTCTCCTGCGTTACTACGAGGTGGATCTGGTTCACACCATCGTACTCAATGCGGTCATCCAAAAGGCGCCTCAGGGGTATCCCAGGCAGGAGATATCGCAGGCTTTCGCCGCAGCTCGCCGAAGGGCCAAACAGGACAATCGGGAAGAAGCCTATCTGGAGGAGCTGTTTTCTTTTTCCCGGCGACTGGAGAAGATCCAGTTGCTGAGTAGTGAGGAACTGGAGGAATTGCTAAAAATAGGAGACCGCTGACCGCTGACCCGGGTCAGCGGAAATTCAAAATTCCAAACACCAAATTCCAAACAAATTCAAAATTCAAAATTCCCATCTGAAACCTGGAACGCGGGCGAAGCGCGCTCCGACCTGGAACTATCGGCTCCCTTTGCTAGCATTGGCTGGTGGAGTGCCCTCGTTGTCGAATCCAGATTTCCGGGAAAAGCTGTCCTCAGTGCGGGATTGAGATTACCCCTATCCGAACGGAGGCACCGAAAGGAACATCAGGCCAACCCACTACCCGCAGGGAATCGGAAACTTACGATTGGCGTTTGCAGATCCGGCATAAGCTTGCTGAGCACGCTGAGAAAGAGGGCAGAGAGGATCCAAAGGGTGGTAAGAGGCTGCAGCCGAAAGCCACCAAGACTGAAAGAAAGCGCCCTCTCTTTGATTACAGTTTGGGAGACTCGGCCCCGGGATTGAAGAAGCAGAGAGTTGTCACCTTTGCCAGGAACGCGCGCGCGTCGCGGCCTTTGGCGGAGAAACCCTTGCTTCGAACTCCCCTGGGTACCAGCAGAGGGCTTCGATCTCACCTTCCCAAGCAGCAGGCGTTGACACTGGAGGTCCCTGCGGTACCAGAACCTGTGGATTTATCCGCTTCCACCAGTGAAGAGCGGGTTGCCAGCGAGAACGGACTCTCGCATGAAGTTCTATTTTCTCGAATGTTAGCCGGGATCATTGATATTCTTCTACCTGTCTTGATCGCCGTTGTCTTCAGTTTCTCGGCGGCGAAGATTCTGAATTTTGACTTCTTTTCGGCGAATGCGCTACACCTGGGAATAGTTGTTGCGCTCTCTTTTTTCTTTCTCAATTCATTCTTTTTTCTTATCCTGAGTGGCCAGACACCCGGCATGTACCTGACTGATCTGCAGTTGGTGGGAGAAGAGTCGGAGACGGTGCCGTTTCAGTCCCTTGTGATTAGAATATTCCTTTTTCTGCCCGTGGTTGCGACTGTGGTGGGCCTCATTTGGAGTATCTTTGACCCCTGGTGTCGGGGTGCGCACGACCGCGTTTCCGGGACACGAGTCGTTCCCATCACTCACGCTTCATCCGGAGCGATTTCCACCTCTCGCAAGAACTGATCGACCAGAACCTTCAAATGCGGCCGGCATTGGTATTCCACATCGGGATCCCTGACAAAGGTGTTCACGATCACACACATTGTTGAGACCAACTCTTGTGGGTCGGTTGACTGAAAAACAGAATCTCGAAGAGAGATCAGAGCTTCTTGAAAATCGCTCTCCTCCAGGAAACGTCCAAGGGAAAAACTCTCTAAAACCAGTCGAATGACATTTCCGAAAGCGGGGAAGTCATCTTCGTAAATGACAAGGGGGACAAGGTATTCCTGGTCCAGTTCAAGCTCAAGTTCCTGGTCGGCAAGACTTTCCTGTTCCAGAAGACTCTGAATTCCGGTAGGTTTCAATTGCCACGGTCTGCGCAGGAGGATCTGGGCCAATATGAACAAGAGGGCGGCCGTGAAGGCCAGCAAAAGATAAAGATAAGGAATCGACATGAGTGCAGTTCGAGTCTAGCCCGGATTATGCATAGTCCGGGCTACCGCCCTTCGGCTGTCTGTTGAGCCGGAAGCTCGATCAGGTAGATCCCATCGGAAATTGTCCCAGCCAGTAGCTCGCCTGATGCGTTAAAGCCAAGTGCGGCGATGCTGGAACTGTGGAGCCCCCGCTGGATGATTTCCCATTCATGACCTCCATTGCTCGTGTAGAAGAGATGACCCGATACCGAGTCAGTGGCGAAGATTTGGTTGCTTGCTATAGGATTGGCTTGAATGGCGATGATGTCAATCGGATAAACATCTTCAGACCTGGACCACTGCTCACCCCCGTCATCGCTGACAAAAAGGCCATCGCGGGTACCGGAGAAGAGACGTTGTCCACTTTTCTCTAATACGTGAATAGGCGCATTGGGAAGTCCTTCGACCTTCCTGCTCCAAGTCTGTCCACCATTCTCGGACCGAAAGACCCCCTTGTCGGTAGCCGCTAAGAGGAGAGCCGTACTCGGATCATAAAAAACCGAATTCACTTTACCCTCGTGGTCAGGGATCTCAAGGTGGGTTAAATTGTTCTCTGTGAGATCCAGATGAAAGATCCCCTCTTCGGTGGCTAGGAAGATCCCCTTTTCACGTGTATCTACGAAAGTGAGGTCTAAAACGGCCAAATTATGGGTGGTGTCGATACTCCGCCACGGTTCACGTGAGGGCATACCTGCAAGTATCCCCTGCCGGGTTCCAAGATAGACTCGCTGGGTGAGACCAGCCGGTAAGATCGTTGTGATATCTGCCAGAAGGATATCCTCCAGGCCCTCATTGTATAGTTCCCAAGTGATTCCCCGGTCATGGGAGAAGAAAAATCCCCCATAAGGTCCGTCGGAGGAGACACTGGCGTAGTAGTGGTCTTGATGATGGGGATCGGAGGTGACCGCGACCACTTGGCGATGGACAAATCCGTTATTGGCTGGATGAAAGGTTAAACCTCCATCCGTGCTCTTCAGAACACCCGCATCATCCGCTCCCACCAGGATGACCTGCGGGTCTTCCGGGTCCGTGGCGACCGTGTTGATCACAACGTCGGAAAGCAGTTTCTTCCAGCTGCTGCCGGCGTTATGGGAGACAAAAAGCCCCACCGTGGTGCCCGCATAAATAGTATTGGGGTTGGAAGGGTCCAAATGGAGGGTGCGGGTTCTTTTTGCTTCCTTGGGTAACCCGTTCTTGAGTTTCTTCCAGTTGAGTCCTCCATTTTCTGACTTGTAGATCCCGGTACAGGCACTGGAGAAGAGGACTTCAGGTTTCTGGGGATTGACCAGCAGGGAGAACATATCGCTGTCGGATATCATTCCGCTGTGAATGGCCGTCCATTTCTTTCCCAGATTGGTCGTCTTAAATCCCAGATGCCAGGTTCCGACGTAAAGAGTATCGGGATCTCTGGGATCGAAAGCCAGCGACTCCACATTGTACATGCTGCGGTAGCCTCGAGTGATTCTATTCCAGCTTCGTCCGCCGTCCAGACTGAGGAGGACACCTTCGGAAATGCCCAGAGCAATTCTCTGGGGATCGGACGGGGATATAGCGATGGCTCGGATGGCACTGTTGAAGCGGTTCAATGAAATTTCCTGCCAGGTCTGTCCACCGTCTCGGGTTCGGAAAAGCCACCCCTTGTCACTCTTCAGTTCCCAGGTTGCCGCATAGAGGGTGTCGGGATCGAGGGGATCG
>Ga0209988_10000628_pt1 | contig 22268 bp, 28 predicted proteins | sample N075metaG_FD_183115 | JGI IMG/M metagenome (GOLD analysis project Ga0209988, IMG submission 183115) | Deep subsurface microbial communities from Kermadec Trench to uncover new lineages of life (NeLLi) - N075 metaG (SPAdes) (version 2) | ecosystem: Environmental > Aquatic > Marine > Ocean trench... | reverse complement strand
GAGCAGGGACGCGAATTTGAACGACGCGTTATCGATGGAGAGCAGGACGGGAAACCTTTAGGTCAAGGCATTCGGGTGCCCTTTTTCTTCGTCCTTTCTTTTTGGGCATGCAAAAAGAAGGGACTCGCCATCAAGGTGAAACCAAAACTAAAAAAGGGATAAAGCAACCTTGTATTGACTGGATACTGGCATACGCCAGTATGACGATGGAACGCTTTCTGTCTCTGTTCCAGAATCGACTCTATCGATTATTTCCGTGTATCGTACCGACTACATCCATGTAGTCGAAGGCCGGTATGACGAATGTCACTGAACGACAAAACTACTAGCAGAAATCCCGCCGAAGATTTATGCTAAACCTCAAACCTGCTAAGGAGGTCTACTCATGTCAAACAGCAATCCTGTAGAAGTAGAAGCACCTGATTCATCTAAAAAAACATCAGAAATTCTTGGCCCCATGAGTGAAGAAGCAACAGTAAGAATGGACCTGGAGAATAAGCAGTGTTACTGGAATGATGCAGAATTCTCACATGGAGATCAGGTCATTGTAGACGGGAAACGCTACGAGTGTAGTTATACCAGATGGCTTGAAGTCGACGACTAAACCCCCTGTTAACAGACGTAATTACTCTACACTTCCAGATTCTGGCTCGGATCGGAAATCGTAACTACCATCGTTTTGTTTGATAATGTCACCTGTATGCAGACAGAAATTATTTTTACGCTGATCCTGAAAGAAGAATTTTAGCGTATATTTTATTGTCGTAAAGGCGATATCATCCCAGGGGATTTCATCCTCGGCAAATAATCTCACTTCCAGACTCTCCTCTCCTGCAGAGAAATCCAGATCCAGTAACTGCGAGCGATACATCATATAAACCTGGCTAACATAGGGGAGATTAAAAACCGCATATAATTCCGACACACTCACTCTTGCATTGGCTTCTTCAAGTGTCTCTCTCAATGCAGCTTCCAAAGAAGTTTCTTCCAGTTCCATAAATCCTGCTGGTAAGGTCCAGTAACCATAGCGTGGTTCGATGGCCCTTTTACATAACAGCACCTTACCCTCATATTCAGGTATGCAACCCGCCACTATCTTGGGGTTTTGGTAATGAATTTCTTCACAGGAGATGCAGACGTAACGCAGACGATTATCTCCTTCCGGAATTTTTCCAGTGACTTCGGCACCACATTGACTACAGAATTTCACGTTTTTACCTTAGCCTCAGATCACCATCTTCTGTCCATGGCGGGCTAACAATCGCAGTAAATATAAGCGCATCACTACCAATATTTTCAATCCACTGCACTGACTCTGCAGGAATAACGATAACATCACCCACCCCAACCTCGCTGCCTTCATTTTCTATAAACATTCGACCATGACCTTGTAATATATGGTAAACCTCTGTCTGCTCCAGTTTATGTTGATAACTTTTCGAACCGATATCCACCGTCGCCAGTGCCAATGAATATGGCAAATCAACAGCATCATTTTTAGGATGTAATAATTCACGTATGGTGCAACCATCATTCGCTACGAAGGCATCACATTCTGAGGTTTTTTTTACAAACACTTGAGGCTCCTATATAAAGAAAGTTAATACCCAAACTATTTGGAAATATATGGCGAATTATATCGGTAACTCAGAATTTAAACACGACACAGGATCATGTACGGGCGTGCTTGTAACAAATATTGGCACTCCAGACGCACCGACTCCTTCGGCATTAAGACGCTATCTTGGTGAATTTCTTGCAGATCCACGTATTGTTGAGGTCCCCAGATTCATTTGGTGGTTCGTTCTGCATGGCTTTATCTTACGGACTCGACCACAACGCTCTGCCGCCGCTTATCGCAAAATATGGACCGAATCAGGTTCACCCTTATTGGCTATTTCAAAAAAACAGGCTACCGCAATTCAGAAATATCTGGATGACCATGCCACAGAGAAATTCCATGTTGAATTAGCCATGCGTTATGGGAATCCATCTATCCAGTCAGGTCTGAAGAAGTTGCAACGAGTCAATGCAAAAAAAATTATTATATTGCCTCTTTATCCACAATATTCTGCCTCAACGACTGCATCAGCATTTGATGCAGTCGCAGATGTTTTGAAAACCTGGCGTAACATTCCTGAATTACATCTAGTCAAACATTACCATGACACGCCCGATTATATTGACGCACTGGCTGAAAGCATTGCAGACCAATGGCGACAAACAAATCGCGCTGAAAAAATATTATTTTCATTTCACGGCATTCCAAAAGCCTACTGCGAAGCAGGTGATCCATATTATTGCGAGTGTCACAAAACAGCCAGACTCGTTGCTGAAAAATTAAACCTGGATGAAGAAGAATGGATGCTGACTTTTCAATCGCGGTTCGGACCTAAAGAATGGCTAAAACCTTATACTGATATGACATTAAAGGAACTGGCTTTTCAAGGAATTAAAAATGTTGATGTTGTCTGTCCCGGCTTCTCTGCAGATTGTCTTGAGACACTTGAAGAAATCAATATGCGCTACCGGGAAACCTTTCTTGCGGCAGGAGGGGAAAAATTCACTTATATCCCTGCATTAAACGACCGACCGACACACATTAATGCCCTGACGAATATTATTCTAAATCATAACTGATATGAGTACTGCCAGAACACTTATAAAGCAGTGAAATTAACAAGCTACAGTACGCCTTTCTGTCGCCGATCTCCTGTTCCGATCAAATCTACGCTCAGCACCACTGTAATTAGCATAATTCGAAATCATACTAAAACTATTTTGTCTGCGATCTTCTGTTGCTCTACGGCCATTATTACTTCGACGTTCATCTTGAGTCGTCATTAATATTTCACCTAATCATCATTTAAAAGTTAAACCTACATAAACCTCATGGGCATATCAGGCTATTGTCTTATAATTTAAATTATAGATAAATAATGTGATGAAAGTCTCAATATCATGAATATTTTCAATCATTTTATGATTTTAACCCCTTTCCAGAAGGCAACATAATTTTTGATGTGTTCAGCCCTGGTATTTGGCCGGGGATAGTACCAGGCTGCTTCCTGATTCAGATCGTCATTTACCTTGATATCGTAGTAACTGGCACGTCCTTTCCAGAAACAAACAGTATGCTCTGAGCTGTTGATGAAATATTCTTCATTGATTGAACCTGGTGGGAAATAATAATTCTGTTCTACAATTTCACATGCATTACTTTCTGCCAGAACAACACCCTTCCAGACTGCCTGTACCATAACCTTATCTCCTATATCGATCTCAAAAGAATTAGTCTACCTTCTGAAGCGTCACGATAATTTTCCGTACATGTGCATTCAAACGATGCTCCCAAAGATAAATTCCCTGCCATGTGCCAAGCAAACATCTGCCATTCGCAATTGGGATTGTCAGGCTGGAGCTGGTTAGTACGTTACGTATATGAGCTGGCATATCATCCGGACCTTCTGCTGTATGTCTGAACAGAGGATCACCATCCTTGACCATTTGTTGCATAAAATTTTCCAGATCTATTCTCACATCCGGGTCTGCATTCTCGCAAAGAATGAGTGAAGCACTGGTATGCTGTATGAATAAATTGCACAGTCCATTTTTGATGTTAGACCTGGATACCAATTGCTCAACTTCATTGGTGACATCAATCGTACTCCGTCCCTGTGTTCGAATATTGAGTATTTCCTGCATAATTATTTGAGTGTGCCTCTATTAACCATCTGTAATTCTAGTTGCTGATACAAATCCAGGATATGTCGTGTATTGGTTCCGAGATCGCCATGGCCTTCTCTTGAACTCGAACGTATATAAAGATGGTTTCTGTTCTCCGATATTGGCAGTAAACGAACCAGCACATCATCTTTGTATCTTCTCAAAGGCGTAGTGACAACAGCCATAATTAAATATTTTTCATCACCATGACCTGTGATCTCCCAACCCAGTTTGTTCACTGATGCTTGCAGCATTTTGAAAAGCTCCTCGGCTTGAAATTCGTATTCACGCAGGATTAATTCAGGATAAGTCGAACCTACCGTTGTCTCTGCGACATTTGTTGTCATGTATTGATGCAAGCGTTTAAAAACGCCTGGAGGATCATTCCAGGGAAGATTATTCTGAATAAAAGCCCCCATAACAAGCACCAGTGGAATACAAAGTAGACCAAGGACAAGCAGAATAATTTTCGTTAACATTGACATTTATCAACCATATGCAGACTCAGAATCGAGCATTTATTATGAAATTCATTAGAAATATATCAATCCTTTTCTTTTTGACATTACTTATTGCCTGCAGCCGTGTCACAGAGGAGAACTATAATCGTGTCGAAAGTGGCATGGAAGAGGCCGCCGTCATCAAGATCCTTGGCGAACCTGCTGAATCGTCCAGTATGGGAGTTGGCTCTTTAACGGGAAAATCTTCTGTATGGGATGATGGCAAGACAAGGATCAGTATTCAATTCTTCAACGGCAAGGTTAAACTCAAAAAATTCAGTGCCAGTAAAAAAGAAGATTCTTAACTCCAGGAGTTAAACCACCCATTTCCTAACAGGCTCTTGAAAATATTCACTAGAAGAGCATTCTCAAGCCAACGCCAACTAAAACAATAGCAAAGATACGTTTTAAAGTGTCCACAGGCATGGAATGCGCGAGCTTCGCACCCACCGGGGCAAACAATACGCTGGTGATAAGTATCAATATCGCAGCGGGCCAATAAACATAGCCAATGCTGTTTTCTGGAAGAGATGTGGAATCCAGTCCGGTGAAAATCATCGTCAGGCTACCCGCCAGAGCAATCGGAAAACCACAGGCTGATGAGGTTGCGACTGCCTTGCGAATATCTACATGACACCATACTAAAAACGGCACAGTCAGCGTGCCGCCACCGATTCCCAGAATCGTTGATAATGTCCCTATCCCTCCCCCCGCAATTAGCATTCCATTGCGTCCGGGTAATGATCTTTCCGCTGTAGGTTTTACTGAGAAACCAATCTGACATGCGACTAATATTTCAAATATTCCAAATAGCCTGCGTAGAACATCGCTTGAGATATAATCGGCGAGAAATGCACCAAGCACTGCACCAATGATTATTCCCGGAGTTAGAAGGAAAACTTGCGACCATAAAACTGCCTGATGCTTATGGTGCGCATAACTTGATGAAATAGAAGTAAAGACGATGGTGAATAAGGATGTTGCTACCGCAAGATGCATGAGAATTTCAGCAGGCAAGTCCTGCCAGATAAATAGAAATAAAAGTGACGGAACGATTATTATTCCGCCACCTAACCCAAGCAAGCCTCCAATGAGGCCTGCTATCATGCCCAGCACAAGATAAGCAGCCCAGATAAGTAATTCAGTCGGCATTATCCCGGTTTCTTTCTTGCACAATCATGCATTCCATTATGGCATAGCTGATCGACCAGACCTAAAACAGCCTGGGGATAAAGGCAGATCAAAACATTAGAAATCAATATACTTGTATAAAAACTCGATATAAATAAAGATTATTGATACTTTGCCTAGCGCTATGAAGCTGTCATATCAGAACATCATTTTTACAAAGACAATGCTGCCTGTTTCTAGAGCGGATGTGATTCGCATTTTTCTGACGCTCATTATTATTATTTCACCGTTAACATTCAGCCAGCAAACTTCTGCGGCCACACTCAAAGAACAGCGCCAGCAATATCTTGATGCAAAAAAGGCACTCAAGGCAGGGAAGCTTAAAACCTTCGCCGCGCTCAGTGAAAATCTCAAGAACTACCCCCTCTATGCGTATCTGCGATATAACTATCTGCGACCACGGCTACATAAAATTGACGATGCAGAGATCAAGGACTTCATTCATTCATACCCTGATTTCATCTCAATTGATTCATTAAAAAGAAGCTGGCTAAAACAACTTTTTAAACAAGGAAAGTGGCAGACTTTTCTGGACAATTACACGCCACAAAAGGAGCTCAAACTACGCTGCCAGCAATTACAGGCACGTATTAACACCAGTAACTATACGTATCTGTTAGAAGATACCCGAACACTCTGGTTGACTGGGAAATCATTACCCCCTCAATGTGATACCGCCTTTGCAAGACTTTATAAAAGTGAGCTGATGACGAATGAGCTGGTCTGGGAACGGATACAACTGGCCATGGAAAGTGGCAATACCGGGCTGGTGAATTACCTTAGTAAACGTCTGGATAAAGACTACAAGTACTGGGCTAAGCAATGGGTGGCAATGCATCATAACCCTTCAGTGGGAACAAAAAATCCTCAATACCCGGACACAGCGATTGCACGAGAAATTTTACTTTATGGAATAAAACGACTGGCAAGACAAAATATCACTCGATCTTTGAGTAACTGGCAAACACTGCAAAACAATTACGACTTCATCCCTGTAGAAATAGATGATGTTAATCTTGTCATCACTGTCCGTGCGGCAAAAAATAAACATCCCAAAGCTGCTGAACTCCTGGACAACCTGAACCCGGCCTTAGACAGTGATGAAATATTTCACTGGCGTCTCCGCACAGCGCTCAAAAGCAATGACTGGCAAAGGCTTTACCGATGGACCAAAGATGAACCTCCAGAGATAGAGTCGGTTAAATATCGCTGGATATACTGGCGTGGCAGGGCGCTTGAAAAAATTGGAGATATAGAAAAGGCGAATGAATCTTACGCATCAATAGCCGATCAACGTGACTATTATGGCTTCCTTGCAGCCGACCGCATCGGGGCAGAATATAAAATGAATCATTACCCCTTGCCAGAAGATCTCGAGGCAAAAAATAAAATTGCCCATATGCCTGGCATACGTCGGGCCCGAGAGTTGTTCGTCCTCTATGGTGATTACAGAGCCAGACGCGAATGGCAACACGCCTTACGTTCCATGACAAACTACCAGAAGCAAATTGCAGCACAACTCGCCTCAGAATGGGGTTGGTACGATCGCGCTATTTTTGCCATGGCTGCTGCACATGCCTATGATGATTTAGAATTGAGATTCCCGATTACCTACCTCGATGAAATAGAAAAATATGCAACGAAAAGAAATCTGGATACCGGTTGGATATTTGCCTTAATGAGGTCAGAAAGTGCATTTATGGAAAAAGTTAAGTCTCCTGCAGGGGCATTAGGACTTATGCAGATCATGCCAGCAACAGGAAGATTAACCGCCAGAAAAATTGGCATGAAGAAATTTCGAACCAGTGATCTTCTGATCGCCAAAAAGAATATCGCGATTGGTACAGCTTATATGAAACAGATGCAGGACAAATTTAATGGCAACCAAATATTGGCAACTGCAGCATATAATGCCGGGCCTGGACGATCGGTTAAATGGTCACCAAAGAAAGGTTGTAAGGATCCTGATATCTGGGTGGAACAAATTCCATTCAATGAAACCAGGGCCTATGTAAAACGGGTTATATTTTATGCCAGTATTTACGATTGGCGCCTGGGACATAAAATCATACCGCTTAAACAAAGGATGAGTGCCATCTACCCCTATAATTTAAAGGCAAGCCAGAAATCTTCAACCATGCTCTGTTCCAGTTGATAGAGACTGATGCAAACAGGATTTCCAATGTTCATTAATTTATAATGCCCACAATGGAAATATATCTTGTGGGTGGTGCCGTACGTGACAAACTGCTTGGGAAACCAGGTAAGGATAACGACTGGGTTGTTGTTGGAAGCACAGCACAGGAAATGGAAGACCAGAACTTCAAGGCCGTTGGTAAAGATTTTCCTGTTTTTTTACACCCCAAGACAAAAGAAGAATACGCGCTCGCACGTACTGAAAGAAAGTCTGGAAAAGGCTACAAAGGCTTTACCTTCCATACGTCAGCAGATATTACGCTGGAAGAAGATCTGGCGAGACGAGACTTAACCATTAACGCCATTGCCGAAGACCATACTGGTAAGCTGATAGATCCCTTTAATGGCAAACAAGATCTTGAGGACAAAATTTTACGCCATGTATCACCGGCCTTTGTAGAAGATCCTTTACGCGTACTCAGGGTTGCTCGATTTGCTGCACGATTCGGGTTTCGCATCGCTCCGGAAACCATGGCACTAATGAAAGAAATTTCAGCATCAGGTGAACTTGAATCCTTGATCCCTGAGAGAGTATGGAATGAACTGGAACAAGCCATGGGAGGAACTTACCCTTCACGTTTTATCATGGCATTACAAGCTTGTCAGGCCCTGAGTATTCTTTTTCCAGAGATTGAACAACTGTTTGGTATCCCGCAACCAGTAAAATATCATCCAGAGATCGACACGGGCATTCATATTCTAATGTCGCTGAATCAGGCCTCACGTCTGAGTCAAGATCCACAGATTTGTTTCGCCACCCTGGTTCATGATTTGGGAAAAGGAACCACCCCCAAAGAAAAATTACCTGGGCACCCTGGCCATGAGGAACGCGGCGTTAAATTGATTGAAGCACTCTGCAAACGTTACCGAGCACCTAAGCAATATAGAGACCTGGCGATACAGGTTTCAAGACACCACTTAACTTGCCATCGTGTCAAAGAAATGCGTGCTGAAACAATACTGAAAAAGCTGGAATCCATGGATGCCTTTCGAAGGCCAGAACGTTTTGAGAAATTTCTAATCTGCTGTGAAGCAGATGCAAGAGGTCGTACTGGCTTTGAAGACCGTGCCTATCCACAGGCTGATTATTTCAAAAAATCTCTGGATGCTGCAAATGAAATAGACACAGAAAGCCTTAAGCAACAGGGGTTCGAAGGCAAGGCAATGGCTAAAGCCATTAGAGATGAAAGAATAAACTTGATAAGTGTTGCCCTGGCAGCTAGCAAATAATGAAACTATCGTATATTGATAGTCAGTAGTAAGATCGACTAGCTTACCAGAACACATTGAATCATTTCTAAAGGAGAATATTAAATGAGCGAACCAATCAGGGCTGCAGAAGAACCATTTGTTGTTGATGTCGAGGCTGGCAAATCTTATTACTGGTGTGCCTGTGGGAAAAGTAAGACACAACCCTTCTGTGATGGTTCACATGCTGACACAGAGATAACGCCCGTGCAATATGATGCAAGTGAATCAACTACTGTTTATTTCTGTGGCTGCAAGGCAACAAGAAATCAACCCCTTTGTGATGGCAGTCATAATAATTAAAGGAACAAATAAAGCAAGATAGTTCCTAAAAATAAACGATAGATAACATAGGGTAGCATGCCTGTTCTTTCGACGAACCTTAGAAAAAGACTGATGGTCAACCATGCTGCAAGCCATGAAAGAATAAAAATGATAGCAAAAGAGATAACATCTGCTGACTTACCTCCCCTGATAAGCGTAAGGGTTTCATAACTCCCCGCAAGAAATATCACAGGTATAGACAACAAAAATGAAAATCGTGCTGCTGCCTTTCTGTTAAGACCAAGAATTAAGCCTGCGGTGATGGTGATCCCGGATCTTGAAGTGCCGGGAATTAATGCCAGAGTTTGAGCAAGACCAATCCAGATAATATCCTTCAGGCACAATGTTTCATCACCCCGATTTCGCTCACCCTTTACATCAGCCCACCAAAGTAAGAACCCAAAGAAAATTGTAGCAACCGCAATAATCAACGGATCCCGGAAATATTCTGAGATAAAATCATGCCCTAAAAAACCAAGCACTGAGACAGGGATCGTTGCAAAACCAAGGAACCAGAACAATCGAGCATCAATATTATTGTCATGCCAGGGCACTGATTTAACACCATTACCAATAATATTTTTTATGTCCTTTCGGAAATAGATAACTACCGCGACTAATGTGCCGAAATGTGCCGCGACGTCCAAAGCTAAGCCTTGATCCTGCCACTCTGCAAGTAAAGGTAACAAAATTAAATGTGCTGAACTTGAAACCGGCAAGAATTCTGTCAATCCCTGAAGCAGGCCGAGTAAGATAAGATGCAGGAATTCCAAGATTTAGCTCGTGATATTGTTTACAGAGAAAAAGAAAACTATATGGGGAGAAAAACTGCTGTTGCCACTTTCTGAAATACTTTCTTGATAAGTCGTTTATTCTTGCTTTGCATAATGATAGCGATTGTATCCTGATTTGCTATAAGTTTACCAAACAGTCGTTCGTAACTCAGATAGGCATCCTCATCTGGCAGGGAATTACTGTAAAGAAACAGTTCCCCTTGCTCATCTCTATTATTACTTAACTTCCATACCGCAATTTCAATATTACGAGCACTATTATATAGCGCCTGTCCATCGACTTTATCCAACATGTAAAAATCTGTTTTATCACCATAGGATGCCATCAACATGGAAGATAAGCCGACAATAAACGAGAAAACCCTGTCGCCATGATAAGCATCATCAAAGGTCATCTTTATTGCATCAACACCTTCCTTATAATCCAGTTGTTTATATGACCAATCATGGTGTTTTTCAAACACCCGAGATACATTCTTATCAATATCGTTAAAGGGAGATTTTTTTAACTGTTTTGGGTTCCGCTTATACAACTTTACCATGAGCTCACGTAATAATTGTCGGACTTCGTGTACATAAATATCCAGTACATTATCTATATCTCCCTTGGCTAATGACTGTGCACTGAACTCTGTTTCCGCTGGATCCTGATCAGGTTTTGATTCACGGCTACAAGCAGCAGAAAATAAAACCAGTAAAGATATTTGCAGAAACAAAACAATTACTTTCATATTCACAGACGTGATCTTTGATCAATAAAACTAAAGCCACATAATTGAATGTCGAGTTCTTTGGTCAGGCCGATAAACTTAAATTTCTCTCCCATCTCGCCTGGCATAGTTAGCTTAGTAACCTGGTGCACCATCTTCGATCTTTCGACCACATCATCGGTCCCATATTCAGAGACAAACTGGTCTAGTCCACATGCGATTAAAAAATGTGCCTGTGTGGTAAACCCAGAGACATGCAGCCCGGTATCGACCGCTGCTTCTGCAACAGTCGTAAAATCTACCGAAGCAGTGATGTCCTGTAGCCCCGGATATAGAAATGGATCATCGTGTGCGTGATGTCGATAGTGACAAATTAATGTCCCTGCGTGCCTTTGTGGATGAAAATATTCCTGTCGAGGATAGCCGTAGTCAGAAATCAGGATAAGACCTTCGTCCAGAACATCATTTAATGAATTTAACCACGGTTTAATATTGCAATTTATTTCTGTGGTATAGGGTGTTGGTATCGACTCCCTCAGCATATCTAACATCACTTGTATCTCGGACTTTAACTTTTGATCAATGTCTCTCATCACCCATTGGAACCGGATTTGATCGTTTGCTCCGGAACCACAGGCAACAGCATATTCTTCAATCTCGCTGTCAATTACGATGCGTGTCACCGGCATGGCGTCAATAACTTCATTCGCCAAAATAACGCCCTTCATTTTTTCTTCAGGGAGGCGATCAAGCCACACAAATCGTTCCTCGAGTTGAGGGATTGTATTCTTAATGTTGAGTTGTTGCCTTTGGCGTAAATCGGCACTGGGCTCAAGCAGATAATAAGTTTCCGGCAAGGAATTATTTCGTTTCAGCTCCCGCATGATATCTATTGCCATCGTGCCAGTACCAGGACCGAATTCAAAAATGCTGGAAGAGGATATTTTTGATAAAACCTGCTGACATTGCCTGGCAATACAGCGAGAAAACAGGGATGATATTTCAGGCGCAGTCACAAAATCGCCTTGTTCACCAAACTTACTGGAACCTGCACTGTAATAGCCCAGGCCCGGTTCATACAAGGCCATCTGCATGTATTGTTCGAAACTGATCGAACCACCATTATTAATGATGGCTAGACGTATTTTTTCCTGCAGGCTTTCGCTTAACTTAAGGGCAAGTTCATCAGGGTTGGGAAGAATTGAATTGGCAGGTTGCGAGTCAGCTATCATTTCAGCCCGATTATTTAATTACAAGTTCATTTGAAGTCTGGAAAATCCGACTCAATCATCCAGGCTTTCAATTCTTCGTTGTACCACCATATCTGATCCAGTTGTATCTCCCTGAGAGTACCCTGATCTTTATGATAATAGCTTATCTCGGTAACAATGATGGCCTCGTTGACACCACCCTCTTCTGAACTAGGAATGATTGTTTTAGAAAGAATATTAATATCCACTACTTCAATTTTTTCAATTTCCTCAATATCCACTTCAGCATATTTTCCATCTCTGGTTACATGATAGCTAACCGCTTCCCTATAATATGACCATCTTAAAGATGAAGCATATTCTGTGACTGTTCGATCGAGCTTGTCTGCCTGTCCTCTGGCCTCTATCCTCCCGCACCCTGAAATTGACATAATACACAGACACATCGCAGTAACGATTAATACCAACGATTTTTCCAAAAATCTTTGTTTCATATAACCTCTCCGGAGATTAGTTGATATTACATTCATATTTTATTTAATAGGGACTGATAAAAATCTTTCTCTATGATTACATCAAAAACCATTTGCGCATAGTGCTTATTCCCTGCTACAGACAAATGTAAATTATCATTAGATAAATACTCCTGTAGAGGAATGCCTTTTACGGCCATCATTCCGGGTAAATCAATTACTTCTGCCTTCAGTTCTTCTGCCAATGCAATGACAGCCTGATCGTAGGGCAATAGATTCTGATTGTAAGTCAAGCCATTACCCTGCCTGCCTTCAACTTCAGCGATGGTGTGATTTAGAATAAAAACACAGCTTGTGTTCTTAGCTGTTGCGATACGGTGAAACTCCCGTAGATTCCTGACAAATTCCCCCAGACTCACACGAGGTTCAATTGACCAGTCTTTAACGTTGGCATCATTAAAACCAAATTCCACCAGTAATAAACCTGGCAAATAGGGCAGCACATCATCGCAAAATCTATCAAGGCCCTGTGCCGAGGTATTTCCACCAATGCCTTTGTTGATTACTCGATAACCCTCAGGATAATTCTTATCCAGCCTGGCCTGCAGTAGAGACGTCCACCTTTTTGGTTTGTCAAAATCGCCGCCTTCAGTGATAGAATCTCCAAAACAAATAATATTCGTCATAGATAATAATTATTTAAGCGTTACGGGTTTAAGTTGATGTCTGTCTTTATCAAAAGACTGCCATATGTCAGCGAGGCTCAAACCAGTTTCAGGATGTTTGAAACCGCCGGCGATCTCAGCCAGAGGACAGATGACGAAAGAATACTGTTTGATGTCATTTCTAGGCACATCTATCTGATCATCATGTTGAACTAGATCACCGAAAAGCAATAAATCAATATCCAGTGTATGAGAAATAGTTACGGAAGTATCATTTTGGCTGGATGGCAGTCGACCTGAAGAAGCCTCGATGGACTTGAATATCTTGACCACCTGCAATACTGATAAATCTGTATCAAAACCTACCACCAGGTTATAGAAATTGTCACCGCGAAATCCTAAGGGTTCACTCTCATATACCGTAGAGATAGCCAATGGAGAAAAATGCTTGGCTAATGTGCTGAGTCCTGCAGGTATGTTTTTGTCTTTATCAACATTACTTCCCAGCCCGGCATAAACACGTGTCATCAATCTTCTTTATTGCCTATTTCTTTCTGGCCCCTTTCAATAATGACACCAACATCACGCACGCCTTTCAACGCGCCCTGCTTGTTCAGCTTCAATCGCAACCAGGGAACGTTAAACTCATTCAACAGAATATCCGAGATCTGTTCTGCCAGCGTTTCTATCAACTCAAACTCACTGCCCCCAACAAATTCAAACAAGCGTTCGGCAACCGTCTTGTAATTCAGCGTGTCCTCAACATTATCACTTGCCGAGGCTTTGCGAATATCCGTGCCCATTTCAATATCCAGCACTACAGTTTGTCTGGTTTTACGCTCCCAGCCATAAATACCAATAATGGTTTCAATGCGAAGGTCGTTAATATAAATAATATCCATGTGTTAAATATATATGTCTTAATGTCTATTTCATCTCAGATTGATGCTACTTAAACTGATATCCCCTTGACCTGTCAAGCAAGACAGATTTCAATGTCACTATGTTAATAGATATTTCACTCATTATTCTTGCCTATCTCATCGGCTCAATCTCATCCGCGGTAGTCGTTTGTAAATTAATGCAACTGGAAGATCCCCGCACCCAGGGCTCAAATAATCCAGGGGCAACCAATGTATTACGCCTGTATGGAAAGAAAGCCGCTATTCCGACGCTGGCAGGTGATGTACTCAAGGGCGGTGTTCCAGTTCTTATTGGCCAGGCATTGAACGCACCAGACATGATACTGGCCGGCATCGGCCTGGCTGCTTTTACCGGCCACCTGTTCCCCGTGTTTTTTAATTTCCATGGCGGCAAGGGTGTGGCTACCCTCATCGGTGTGCTATTCGGCACCTGCTGGATACTCGGGCTGGCATTCATGGCTACCTGGTTGTTGATGGCATTTGTCTTTCGCTATTCTTCACTGGCAGGACTCACTGCCGCCGCAACAGCACCTATCTATACCATATTCGTATTAGACTCTCCGTGGTTCATCGCCAGCAACATGCTCATGGCCATTTTGCTATTCTGGCGCCACACCTCAAACATCAAAAAATTAATCAACGGCCAAGAAGACAAACTGGGCGCAAAATGAATCCTTTATTAATAACAAGTTAAAAACTTCTTTGGAGCTATGAGTGTCATCATTATCTGAATTACCAAGCGATCTACCCGTGCCCGTCGATGACGGTGCCTGTAAACATTTAAATGGCAGGAGTCTTCCTGATTTATCGCTGGCTTCAACGAAAGGTGGTGAAGTTAATATCTCCTCTTTTCGGGGGCTTACGGTAATTTATATTTACCCTATGACTGGTCGGCCTGATATACCACTCCCCGATGGCTGGGATCAAATCCCCGGTGCAAGAGGCTGCACCCCTCAATCATGCTCATTTCGGGATCATTACGAAGAATTAAGTAGACTTAATGCAACTGTATATGGTTTGAGTACACAATCTACATCGTATCAACAAGAAGCCGCAGAACGACTCCACCTTCCATTTGCTCTTCTTAGTGATGAGGCCCTAGAGCTTACTGAAGCGTTGTCCTTACCTACAATGGAGATTGAGGGTAAAACTTTGATTAAGCGAACTACGATTATTTGCGATAATCGTGTAATTACAAAAGTCTTTTATCCCGTATTTCCACCAGATGCAAATGCTGACCAAGTTATAGAATGGCTTCATCAGCAAAAGGCCTAACAATGCAATTTCAATCCGGCGTTAATATCAACGAAGGGACTAATCCTCCTATATCGAGCCGAGCAGGTAAATGATTTTAAGGGCATTTGAACAGGACGTTCAAATGAGTGCGACCAAGACAGGAGTCTTGTTTGCGCGACCTTAAAAAATCATAAAGCTGTGAGGGTATCCCCAAGTTGTTATTTGGGGATACGATATCGGGGGCAGTTTTCTTTTGGGTACTTTTCTTTAGTCTGTACAAAGAAAAGTATCACGCCGCTAGAAGGCGGAACCAAAACTTAAAAGAATCAAAGGCGCTTAAAATTAACTGGATACTGGTTTTCACCAGCATGACGGACGGAAACTCCGAAACTCACAACTCACTCAACGGCCACCTCGCCCTCCCCTCAAACCCCAATGGCTCACCAGCCCCTGCCTGCAACCGCAACGCTCCTGCATAGGCAATCATGGCACCGTTATCTGTACAGAATTCCGGTCTTGGATAAAATACCTCTGCACCTTCTTTATCACAAATTTCTCTCAATCTTTTTCGCAATTGAGTATTCGCACTCACGCCTCCTGCGGCGACCAAGGTTTTGATTCCGGTTTGCTGAATGGCTCGTTTACATTTTATCCCCAGGGTGTCGACCACCGCTTCAACGAAGGCACAGGCAATATCTGCTTTGGTCTGATCATCATCACCTTCTTTTTTAAATGTATTCACGGCAAAGGTTTTCAAACCACTAAAACTAAAATCTAACCCGGGTCTGTCGGTCATGGGCCTTGGGAACCTGAATCTTTTGCTATCTCCCTTTTCTGCCAATGCCGACAACGCCGGCCCACCGGGATAGGCCAGACCCAATAATTTTGCCGTTTTGTCAAAGGCTTCACCGGCGGCATCATCCAGGGATTCGCCCAGAATTTCATAACAACCAACACCTTCAACCTTGACCAACATTGTGTGACCGCCGGATACAAGTAAGGCAATAAAAGGGAATTCTGGGGCGTGTTCCTCCAGCATGGGGGCCAGCAAATGGCCTTCCATATGATGTACCGCCACGGCAGGGATATTCCAGCCATAGGCCAGACTTCTGCCGGTTGAGACACCGACTAACAAGGCACCAATCAGACCTGGGCCTGCAGTGTAGGCAACACCATCCAGATCACTGCCCGCAACACCCGCATCTGCCAATACCTTCCTCACCAATGGGATGATCCTGCGCACGTGGTCTCTGGAAGCAAGTTCTGGCACTACACCGCCGTAGACCTCATGCAACTCTATTTGACTGTGCAGGGCATGGGCAAGCAGGCCCTGTTCTGTGTCATATAAGGCAATCCCTGTTTCATCACAGGATGTCTCTAAACCTAATATTTTCATTCAAGATCACTCATATTCTTTGATTTAAGCCCGAAAAAACCTCTAAATTGCCCCATATAACTAATAATTATTGCATTTCTGCGCCCAGACACTAGAATTACCGGCTTTTCCGGTCAAGCTAAGCATGTATTGGCCAGCGACAATAAATTTTTAGGAACGATAATTATATGCCATCAGTAAGAGTAAGAGACAACGAACCTTTTGATATAGCATTGCGCCGCTTCAAACGCACTTGTGAAAAATCAGGCATCCTTGCCGACGTACACAAGCATGAGTTTTATGAAAAACCAACACAAGTAAGAAAACGCAAAGCTGCTGCTGCTGTTAAGCGCCATCAGAAAAAAGTCATGAAAGAATTAAACAGACGCGTACGCCTTTACTAAGTACGGTTTCATTTAACCCCTTCAACACCCTCAACAAATTAGCTAGCCCCATTGCTTGTGAGTGAACTTCAAAAACGCGTCAATGAAGATGTCAAAACTGCCATGCGCAGTAAGGATAAAGATCGTCTGGGCGTACTGCGATTAATCACTGCGGCCTTCAAACAAAAAGAAGTCGACGAAAGAATTGAGCTGGACGACACCATGGTACTTGCCATTATGGACAAGATGACCAAACAAATACGTGACTCGATTCAACAATTTGAACAAGCCGGCCGTGATGACCTCGTAGCAAAGGAAGCCTTCGAACTAGAGATTATTCAGGAATACCTTCCAGCACAACTCACTGAAGATGAAATTAGCCAAATCATTACTGAATGCGTTGCAGCCAGTGGCGCAGAATCAGCCAAAGACATGGGTAAGGTCATGGGCCTCCTGAAACCCCGTCTTCAAGGACGGGCAGATATGGGCAAGGTTAGCGGTCTGGTTAAACAACAGCTCAGCTAAACATCTGATTCACTCCGACACTACCTGAAAGGAAGTGCCTGAAAATTCCATTTCAATCAGTTACCTTCAAACCCTCGTTCGATTTCTCTGGCTCGATTTTCCTGGCTCGATTTCTCTGGGACAATTCATCTGGCCACAATTTCTAGCCCGATTCATGGCGGGATTTATTGGTATACTCACTCCTGATTATGGCAGGTCTGATCCCACAACATTTTATTGACGATTTACTCACACGTGTCGATATTGTCGATATCGTTGACAGCTCCGTCGCCCTGAAAAAAGCAGGTAGAGACTTTAAAGCCTGCTGTCCATTCCATGATGAAAAAACACCTTCCTTTACCGTCAGTCAGAACAAACAGTTCTATCATTGTTTCGGTTGCGGTGCACATGGTACTGCCATCAGCTTTCTGATGGATTATAGCGGTCTGGATTTTATCGAAGCGGTAGAAGAACTGGCCTCGCGCGCTGGTGTGGAGGTGCCACGGGAACAAGGTGATTTTAGTAAGACCAGAGATAACTCTGAACTCTACGAATTGATGGAACTGGTTGTTCGGCATTTCTGTCGGCAACTTCGTGAGTCTCCTGAAGCCCATCGCGCAGTGGACTATCTTAAACAAAGGGGTCTCTCCGGTGAACTCGCCAAAGAATTTGAACTGGGGTTTGCGCCACCAGGGTGGGATATCCTGCTAAATGCCCTGGGCACCTCCGATGCTGCAAAACAGCGACTCGCACTAATTGGCATGACACTTGAAAAAGACAACGGTGGTTACTACGACCGATTTAGGGACAGAATTATTTTTCCGATTCGAGATCAACGAGGACGGGCAATTGGCTTTGGTGGCAGAGTCTTTGATGACAGCTTGCCAAAATATCTCAACTCTCCGGAAACACCAATATTTCATAAAGGACGCGAGTTGTATGGCCTGTTTCAGGCACGTCATCAACTTAAAGATATGGAACGTATGTATATTGTTGAAGGCTATATGGATGTACTGGCATTAGCCCAACACGGAATAAGAAATGTCGTTGCTTCGCTTGGCACAGCAGTCACGGAAAATCATCTGGAAAGACTTTTTCGAGTCTGCCCACAAATCATTTTTTGTTTTGACGGCGATAGTGCCGGTCAAAAAGCCGCATGGCGCTCAATGGAAATCGCCCTGCCCTTATTGAAAGAAGGTCGTCAGATCCATTTTATGTTTATGCCTGAGGGGGAAGATCCAGATACCTATATACAAAAATATGGCCGTGATAAATTTGAGGATGCCAGTAATTATGTTCCTTTATCAAATTATCTGATCGATAAGTTCAAACAGGAAACAAACACGGAAAGCCGAGAGGGGATGGGGCAGTTGGTTGACGGTATTGTACCACTGGTTGGCAAACTACCATCTGGCGCATTACGTGAACTACTAATTAAAGATATTGCCAAGCTGGCAGATATAAATATCGATAACCTTAAAAATCTGATTGAACAAAAACAGGAGGCACCAACCAGGAAAACACAAGCTCAGCATCTGATTTCAACATCACAAACCAACAGAAATCTAAAAAATCATGTCGCCGATGCCATCAGCTTACTGTTACATAACCCGGAATTGGGCATGACCATTGAGTCAGATGCCTTAAGCGATATCGAGACACAAGGCGTGGAATTTCTTCGAGAATTACTTACCTTAATCCATCAACAACCGGAAATTTCATGTGCCGGGATATTGGAACATTGGCGTAACAGTAAATTCGAAGAACGTCTGAATAAACTATCAATCGAAGAATGTCTACTCACTGAGCCAGATGCGATTAAGGCAGAATTTCTGGAGATCATTGAAAAAATCAGACTCGACTACGAAAAACAGCTAAGGGATAAACAATTACAGGGGATCCAGAATAAGGATGACCTGCGACATCTATTCCCTACCCCAGCCAGCAATTCAGAAGAATAGATCAAACTAGCATGTGCCAAAAACTATGCTATAATTGAACGTTTGGGGCAAATGCTTTCCCCTTCATAAACAGACACTTAAGGGTTTTCTAATCAAACAGAGGACTTTTACCGAGTGCATAACCTAGAGAGATTAGCAGGCCTTATGGCCACTGGCTAAAAACACGATGGAAGAATTAGAGAAACAAGAAGCTGCCCCAAACAATAAAGAACAGTCCCAGTTGAAAGTGTTGATTGCCAAAGGCAAGGAACAGGGCTATCTGACCTATGCCGAGGTGAATGACCACCTGCCCGATGGAATTGTTGATCCGGAACAGATCGAGGACATCATTAACATGATTAATGATATGGGGATAAAGGTATACGAATCGCCACCTGATCTGGACAACATCATGACCGACAGTACTGAAGGTCCTGATGAAGAAGCTGCCGCAGAAGCCGCCGCCGCACTTGCCAGTGTTGAAAGTGAATTTGGCCGCACAACTGACCCGGTGCGCATGTATATGCGCGAAATGGGGACGGTTGACTTATTGACCCGTGAAGGTGAAATCAAGATCGCCAAACGTATTGAGCAAGGCATTCTTCAGGTCTTATCGGGACTTTGTGCATTCCCGGGGACCATTAATAAATTTTTAAAGACCTATACTGCTGTCGAAAACGAAGAATATAAACTCAACGATCTGGTCGTTGGATTCCAAGACCATTCTTATTACCCGGACAGTGGTAGAGTTCCCCCACAACCTACCCCAAAAGAAGAGGGTGAGGATGACGAAGAAGAAGAGGTTTATGTACTAAGCATTGAAGAAGTACGGGAAACTGTCGATCCGCTTGCCAAGCAATATGTAAAAACCATGAAGGCCCTGAAGAAATACGGCAGAGATCATAAAAAGACAAAAGAACTCCAGAAAGAACTGACCACTATCTTTCTGCAATTAAAGCTGTCACCAAAATTTTTCGAGATTTTAATCAGGAATGTTCAGGATATTATCAGCGTTATCCGAACATCTGAACGAGAAATTTTGAAGATATGTGTCAACGACTGTGACATGCCTCGCAAGGAATTTATTACGACTTTTCCTGGCAATGAAATCAATACTGATTGGGTAAAAAATGTTGCCCGTTCGAAGAAGCCATATGCAGAGGCGATTAAAGAACATCAGGCTGGAATCATCAAAATTCAGAAAAGACTATTTTTACTACTTGGTGATATTGATTTAACCATCACTGATATGAAAGAAATCAACCGCGGGATTTCTATCGGTGAGGCGCAGGCTCGTCGAGCCAAGAAAGAAATGGTAGAGGCAAACTTACGTCTGGTTATTTCTATTGCAAAAAAATACACTAATCGTGGACTCTTGTTTCTTGACCTGATCCAGGAAGGCAATATAGGTTTGATGAAAGCAGTCGATAAATTTGAATATCGAAGAGGCTATAAATTCTCAACCTATGCAACCTGGTGGATACGCCAGGCGATTACACGTTCAATTGCTGATCAGGCACGTACTATTCGAATTCCGGTGCATATGATCGAAACAATCAACAAGCTGAATCGTATTTCCAGACAGATTCTTCAGGAAAAGGGCAGAGAACCTACACCGGAAGAACTTGCAGAAAAAATGGAGATGCCTGAAGAAAAAGTACGCAAGGTCCTGAAGATTGCCAAAGAACCCATTTCAATGGAAACTCCAATTGGCGATGATGAGGATTCCCATCTCGGCGACTTCATTGAAGATGCCAACATCCTGGCGCCAAGTGACTCCGCCGGCTTTGAAGGGTTACGTCGATCAACCAAAGAAGCGCTTGCTGGTCTGACACCCAGAGAGGCAAAAGTCCTGCGCATGCGTTTTGGAATCGACATGAATACGGATCACACTCTGGAAGAGGTTGGTAAACAATTTGATGTGACTCGTGAACGTATTCGTCAGATCGAGGCCAAAGCATTGAGAAAACTCAGACATCCTTCAAGGTCAGAGCAACTTAATACCTTCCTTGATTCCTAATCTTGATTCATAAACAAGACTAGTAACACAACTCTCCTATTCGGGCCTGTAGCTCAGTTGGTTAGAGCAGTGGACTCATAATCCATTGGTCGTAGGTTCAAGTCCTACCGGGCCCACCATTATTATAATCAAAAACAGGTTCCCAATGCCGTCTGCGTGGCTATAATGTTACTAACAATTCATAAAAAAGATAATTGCTATGCCTGAAAATAAATTACGGGATGATATTGAAAAACTGCGTAACGAGATAGAAAATCTGAGCGCAAATGAAGATATATCAAAGGAAAAACTTGAGATGCTACTTCAGGACATTGAATCTGGTCTTGAAACCGAAGAGCAAAATAAAAATCAGTCAGAACTACTGGCCGGGCTTAAAGAATCTGTAGAACACTTCGAAACAGAACACCCTCGCGCCACCGCCATCATCAATGACATTATGGTGACGCTGAGCAATATGGGCATCTAGTGAACTAACCCCCTGCCCCTGTCAGCATGAGAAGCAAGATGGTACCGCCAATTATTAGACCAACAGTTGTTTGATCCAGAACATCTGAATACTTTAACAATTCTTTCTTATCACCTGCTTCAGTCTCGCTTGCCTTATCATCTTTCTGGCCATCTGCATCGCCATTCTCTGCTTCGGTCTCCATTACTTCACCACCGTCCTCATCAGCCCTACTGACGAGATGAGGCAAGTAATCATATCCATGTAGCTTGAATGCGGTGATACCTTGATGGCCCATCTGAAAATCCAGGGAAGCAGGTTTTTTCATCAGGCCGTTAAAACCGCCTGGATTACTATATATACCTGTTGTCCTGTCAATCGAGACCCTGTCAACACGAAAACCA
>Ga0209988_10000625_pt1 | contig 22291 bp, 21 predicted proteins | sample N075metaG_FD_183115 | JGI IMG/M metagenome (GOLD analysis project Ga0209988, IMG submission 183115) | Deep subsurface microbial communities from Kermadec Trench to uncover new lineages of life (NeLLi) - N075 metaG (SPAdes) (version 2) | ecosystem: Environmental > Aquatic > Marine > Ocean trench... | reverse complement strand
TTGAATTCCATCGACCCAGGCGTGTCCGGAATAGTCATCAATCAAGGCACTTCGATACTTTGAAAGATTGCGTTCGCGATCTAGCCAGACTTTTCTTGCGCCAGGGTTTTGATAGAGGAACGAAGCGATACCAAGACGCGTGAATTCGGCGCCGTCATCGCCGCCGATCTGGCGCAAGTGTACATACGCCATCACAGCAGACACGTTGACCTGAGCAACCAAAATACCGAAAACCGCTGCCTCATCTTCGCTGAGTTCTTCGCCCGCCGTACCTCTGCGCCACAGATCCACGTGCTCTTTGATGCTGTTGTTAACTTCAATTTGAGTCGAAAACATCATCGAAAACCCTTCGGCCAATGCTATTTCCTGTGACTGCCGCAACTGCAATCCTACGAATATCAACGAAGCAACGATTGCGACAACTCCAACAAATTCTGCAACGTTTTTCTGACTGAACAAGTTCATGCAAGACTCCGTTTTTTATCGCCGCCACAGACAACCAGTCGTAATCTAATGCAGCTAATTCTCAACGCAAGGGCGTACAATCCGGATACACCAAAACGGGAGAGTCAAGTGAGCATCACTTTACTACAACTCTGGATGCCAATCGTCCTCGGTACGTTCCTGGCATGGATTGCGAGCGCCCTGATTCATGTAGTGGCCAAGTACCACAACTCCGATTATCAAGAGCTTTCGAATGAAGAAGAAGTTTTGACGGCCGTCCGCAACGCTTCGCCAAAACTCGGAATTCATATGCTCCCCTACTGCGCTGATATGTCTGACATGAACAAGCCGGAGGTCAAGGAAAAATACATTAAGGGACCTGTCGCGATTTTGACTGTATTTCCGAACGGCCTGCCGAACATGGCCAAGCTGATGCCGCAACAAATCGGTTTTTTTCTGGTCGGCTGCTTTCTGATTGCGTACTGCGCAACTCAAGCCCTCTCAGCGGGTGCTGAATACATGGTCGTATTTCGCTTCGTCGCATCGGTCGGCTTTCTTGCGTTTGGTTGGGCCCAGGTTCCGATGAGTATTTGGTACGGACACCCATGGTCAACAACTGCCAAGTACCTGTTCGATGCACTGGTCTATGGGCTGATTGTTGCGGGCACGTTTGCCTGGTTGTGGCCCGGGGCCGCGTAAGGCTAATCTGACGTTCACTCCGATGTAGCCTGCGAAAAACGCCGACTCGTGCGTGTTTTGCACAAGCACGATTGACCGGAATAAACGTTGGCATTCGAATGATGTGGCTAAAGCGATCGTTCAATTCGGCCACTGCGACTTCGGGTGCCGCTAGCGTCGATTGCTCGAGCAGGACAATTATGTTCTGGAGAATTTCCTCCACATCAACCGCCATTCCCTTACGCAACGCAAAGCACTCTATCATTTCAATAGCCGCTTCAAGGCTGCAATCCGGTAAACTCCCCGGAAAACGCGTCCATCATCTTAGGAGACGAGCATGCCACGCATGAAGCATTTAATCGGTCTAATGGCCCTGCTCGTTGTCGTGCCGTTCATGACGGCGTGCTCGGAAACAGATGGGCCAACAGTTTCTGTTGATCCGACAACCGAAGCGATGGACTCTTTGGTCACGGTCGAATGGTTAAGCCAACACCTTGGTGATCCCGACCTCGTAATACTGGACAGCACCGTACACGTAGTGCCGGATGGCGACGGAAGTTTTCAATCAGAGAGCGGCAGGGCGAGCTACGATGCTGGCCATATACCGACAGCCGGTTTTGCCGATCTCATGATCGAACTATCGGATTGGGAAAACCCAGTTGAGTTTACCGCGCCGAACCCGGAGGATTTTGTTGCTGCGATTAGCGCCTTAGGCGTTGGCGATGACACACGTGTCGTCATTTATGACTCTTATAACTCTGTCTGGGCTGCTCGCGTGTGGTGGATGTTGCGCTGGGTGGGATTCGACAATGCCGCGATCCTAGATGGCGGACTGGCCGCATGGACGGCCGCAGGGCACCCACTATCGACCGAGCCCGCAAATCGGCAGACGGGTAGCCTCTCGCTCTCGCTGCGACCTGAATTGATGGTTGACCGTGACGAAGTGTTTGCCTCCATCGACAACGATGACGTTACGCTTATTGATGCCCTGCCCGCCCCACAGTACCGCGGCGATATGGCAATGTACGCCCGCCCTGGCCACATCGCTGGCGCAATCAATGTTCCGGTCACGTCGCTCACCGATGAAGGACTCTACCGATCCAATGAGGAGCTGAACGACCTGTTCAGCAGCGACCGCGCCACTCGTACAATTACGTACTGCGGTGGCGGGATCGCCGCAGCATCCGATGCGTTTATCCTGGTCAGGCTTGGCTTCAAGGATGTCGCAGTCTATGACGCGTCACTGCAGGAATGGGCGGCTGATCCTGCTAACCCAATGGAAATATCGGAGTGACGGCTGCAGGAATAGCACCGACGGTCCCATGCCGCCGGCTGTCTGCAGCGCCTGTCATGCCGTCGGGCGTAACGACAATAATGTGTAAACCTGAGTTTTCTCCACGGCCCTCCTGCACCGAATAGCCGCGTGCAGCAAGATCGTCGGCAATCGCCTGACCACCCACTGCAGATGCTTCGACACCGACAGTTTCGCCTCGCGCCACGACATTCGGAAAGTCGATTGCTTCCTGCGCAGACAATCCCCAATCGAATATCGCAAGAATGGTTTTCGTCGAATACGCCAGGATCGAACTGCCGCCCGCGGACCCGGTGAGCATCATCGGATCACCGTTCTCATCGAATATTATGGTCGGTGACATTGACGAGCGTGGTCGTTTACCGGGCTCAATAGCGTTCGCTGCTGGTTGCCCATCGGCTGCAAGCGTGCCAGAAAAATCGGTCATTTCGTTATTGAGGAAAAAACCGTTCGTCATGCGTATGGAACCATAGGGATATCCGACTGATGCAGTCATCGACACGGCGTTACCCTCCCCGTCGATTATCGCAAGATGACTCGTACCTGCCGCTTCAAGCGTCGCATCACTTCCCCAATTCCACGCTGCTTGCTCGGCAAGAGACGCGAAATGCGGATCGCCATGCTCGGGTACTTGCGCGGGTTCGAATCGCTGCGTTGCTCTGTGCCTGATGTATGCCGGATCGATGAGTTCCCGGGTCGGCACATCGACAAAGTCCGGATCGCCAACAAAATAATCCCGATCGGCGTAGGCCAGCCGTTGCGCATCGACAAACACCTGAATTTTGTCCGCAATGGATTTCTCGCTGCCATCCGACAGCTCATCGTACAAAGCAGGAATCATGATATGCACGATACCCGACGAAGGCGGTGGCACGGAGCAGATCGTGGATTGACGAAAGCCCCCGCAGACTGGCTCGCGGCTCACAGTTGTATATGACGCCATGTCACGCAGCGTCATCGAGCTTCCCGCCGGTTCCGCCTGCGCTCTTGCGACGATTGCTGCCGCAATGTCACCCTCATAAAACGCTTGCGCTCCGTCTGTCGCGATACGGCGCATTGTCTCGGCATACGCCAGATTCCTGATTCGATCACCTGCCTTGATTGCCTCGCCGCCGGGGAATAAATACTCCGCTGCATTTGGGAAATTACCGGTTTGAATCGCTGGCAGGAGCGCTTCATGGTATCGGGTCATTTTATCGGTTACCTCGAAACCGTCAGTGGCCAGCTGGATCGCAGGTTGGAAGATCTCTGACCAGCTCATGCGTCCATGCGCTGTATGCGAAGCGTGATACAGAGAGACAGCGCCGGGAACGCCAACTGAAACACCCATCGCCCACTTTTCGCGACCACCGACGGGCTGGCCGTCACGCATGTACATGTCAGGCGTCGCACCTGCCGGCGCCGTTTCGCGACCGTCGTAAACGATGGTCGAATCCGTCGCACGATCGTAGACCACCATGAATGCGCTGCCACCCAGTCCCGAACTTTCCGGCTCAACCAAACCTAAAACTGCGTGGGCCGCAACGGCCGCATCCACTGCATGCCCGCCCTTCTCGAGAATTGTGATTGCGGCGGCAACAGCATCAGGATTTGCCGCGCTGACCATCGCACCGTGTGGCCAGCTTTGTTTTTGTGCATCGCTTGAGGTCGCAACAGTGGCTGCGATCTCGTCTGATGGCGAACAGGCGGATACGACAAAGCAAACAAACAACAACGGGAGTCGATTCATTAGTGGTTCTCTAACAGGAATTCGAGAGGGTTTTTATTCAGCCCCCGCATAGTCATCGAGGCGCGCAAGCACGAATGAGCATGGCCGTATCTTAGCAAATAGCACACGCCTGTGAGATGCTGCAGCCGTCAAAACGCCAGACCTAGCGAGACAAAATGATCCGTATCCTCGTAGCATTCACATGGCTCTTCGCATTTAGCGCCTCACCCATCGCAAGCGAGCTCGAAGGCGATTATCTGTACAAGGTTTCTGCGGTACGGGCAGCGCCGGGATCGATGTCTGATTTGCTTGATTGGATCGCTGCACTTAAAGCGTCAGACTATTTCGAGGATGCCGGGGAGGAACCCCCGTTCGTCATGCGGCACTCACAAGGCGATCAGTGGGACTTGCTCATCATTTCGCCTATGGGGAATTGGTCCGATTATTTCTCGGACGACTCAATTAGTAATCGCGCAGCGGCAGCGGCCAAATATGCCGAACTGCTGATGTCGGGCGACGCCCTGCTCGCTTTCGATGAAGACCACTTTGCGTACGGCCCCTCGCTAGCGGCATTTTCTGTAGCGTATGGCGACAACGATTTCTACCACATTGAAATGTTCGAAGCCGCCCCTGGAAAATCCGACGAACTATTCGAACAACGTCGCATGGAAAACAACTATCTGTCGGCGACAGGGCAAACGGCGAACATGATATTCAGCCGCGCCGCCGGTTCAGACGTTGATGTTTTCACTATCGGCTTTCATAAGAGCTTCGAGGCATTCGCGGCGCCAGGCAGCGTTTCAGATGCAGACAAGGAAGCCGCCGCGATTGCAGCGGGATTCAAGGGCCGCTCCGATATTTCGTTTTATCTGCGTTCGCTAATATCAGGCCACCACGACACACTTGCCGTGAAGGTGGATTAAGGCACGTCCTCGATTACCGCACTCTCTCGACGCAAAATAAAATCAATCAAGCTGCCTTCTTCTACTCGGGACCTGGAGCTCACTAACGCTATCGCTGCGCTCCTGCTCTCGACGACTTCAATGTTGTCTATGGCGCAGGTTCTTGTGTGCTCGCTGAAGCTATAGCCGATTCGGCTTTCGTTCTGGCAAACGAGTCCACGGCTTCTTGGAAACTTGATGACAGGCGAGTAGATGAAGCCACGACACATTGATTTCGTAGAAATCAGGAATTCTCGCTCGAGCTCCACCTCAGGCTCCATCCTGGATTCCACGGTGGAGACGACTACTGGTCCCTCCGCGGAGTCCGCCCCGGACTCCCGCTCCAATGCCGATTTCGAGGCCTTTATGTACACATGGTGGTCATCTATGACGGTCCATTCATCCACGCCCGGAATCACATAGCAATCGCCACGGCCGATCTCGGTCGCAATGACCTCGTAGTCGTCAACAAAATTGGTTCGTGTAGTGGGCACCCCACACGCGGCTATCAACGTCCCCAGTGCAAGCAATATCCCTATTTGTTTTGGCAGCACGCGTCGATCTCCTTATTGGAATTTTCATTGATAGTAGGCCGGCAACAGGCAAATAACATTTGGAATCGCAGCCGAAGCAGGCACTAATATCGGAGAGATGAATGCCGCGCCGTCTGGGAGCGAGTTCAGAGTGTGAGGCAGTTCTCGTTTCTACATCAAGATCAGTGGCTTAGCCAAAATGTGTGATTCAAATCTGGATTTCTCACGCATAACTAGCGCAGCATGTGGTCTTCTGTTACCAAATCAGACGAATCGAACTATGTGGCTGCCATCACCCATTTACGAAAGAGTTCCGCAATTCTGGCTTCTAATGGGGCTATTATTTTTCGCCTTTGGTCTCTATCTTGGCTTCGAATTTAACCTGATCTTCGTCTATCTGGGCATTGGTCTTTTGTGCATTGGGCGGTCCGCCTGGATTTTCCAGGCTCGACACTTGCACCGTTCGAAGCAGGCCAGCCATTGCGAAGAATAGGCTGCGGATAAGGCTCCTATCTACTAAGGCTAAGACCCTAAGACTATTTCCGGATAATTGGGCTGCCAGCGGTAGTCCGCGATTCGCCGACTCAACTCGGATTCGTCACAGTCCCTGGCTACGCCATCTGCAATCGCTTGTCGCGCGACGGCGAACGCGACGACGCCACACACATCCCACAGCCGAGATACTTCCGGCATCAGACATCGTTCGGCGATCTCGTCACCTGTCAGTGCAGCCGCTAACGCTGTCGACGCCGCATTGATCATACCGTCGGTAATCCTTGAGGCACCGGCAGCGATGGTTCCAAGCCCTATTCCGGGGAACACGAAAACATTATTCGCCTGGCTGATCCGCCGTGGCGAGCCATTTACGGTGACGGGCTCAAACGGGCTGCCTGTTGCGACCAAGGCCTTGCCATCGCTCCAGCGCAAAATATCCTCGGGCAATGCTTCCGAAATAGACGTTGGATTCGACATCGGCAAAATGACCGGTGCGTCGCTATTTGCAAGCATTGCGGCGACGACGGATTCGGTAAACGCACCGCCCTGCCCCGAGGCGCCGACCAATACATTGCTTCCGCAGGCCGCTACAACCTCCTGCAAATTCTTCATAGCACCCTCATCGAGTGCCAGCTCCGCAGCCATTTCAGGTGACCAGGCCAACTCCTGCTTGTACGTATCCAGTCCCTTACGATCAGACACAAGCACGCCGCGACTGTCCATCACAAGAATTGCTCTCGCCAATTCTGAGCCAGACAGACCGGATCGCTGCAACTGGACTCGCAATTGTCGAGCAATACCGAGTCCTGCAGCGCCAGCGCCATAAATAAGAATCTTGCTCGCGCTGAAGTCACTGCCGCTAATTCTGCAAGCCGCCTGAACGCAGGCGGACGCTACAGCCCCCGTCCCTTGAATGTCGTCATTAAAAGACGGAACGGAGTTGTAAAATCGATCGAGAATCATCAGCGCGTTGTCTTTACGAAAGTCCTCCCACTGAATCAGGACATCGGGGAACACGGCTTTCGCTGCGGCGACAAACTCATCAACGATTGCAATATACTCATCACCGCGTATTCGCTTGTTGCGCCAGCCGAGGTAAAACGGATCATCCAGCAAGCTTTGGTTATCGGTGCCAACATCGAGGCTGATGGGCAGTGTCCTCGCCGGGTGAATGCCCGCACCCGCGCAATACAGCGCCAGCTTGCCTACACTGATCGCCATGCCCCCGGCGCCCTGATCACCAATACCAAGGATTGCTTCGTTATCGGTGACAACCATTAATTTCACGCCGCTATACGGTGCTGACGACCGCAGCACATCTTCAATTCGACCCGCGTAGTCAGGCGTAATGAATATTCCGCGGCCACGGCGAAACACCCTCGAGTAATACTGCGACGCCTTGCCCACCGTCGGTGTGTAGATGATCGGCATGATTTCCTCGAGGTGTCGGGAAATCAGTTTGTAGAAGAGAACCTCGTTACGGTCCTGCAACATCGCGAGACTAATGTTGCGGCCGACATCGTCAGGGTTAAAGAAAATTGACTTGTAGATACGATCGACTTGCGTGTCGATATCGTTGTATTGCGCCGGCAACAATCCTTCAATACCGAATGCTCGCCGTTCCTTCAGCGTGAACGCTGTACCTTTATTAAAGAGCGCAAAACGCAGCAGCTCCGGGCCACTCTTGTTTACACGCAATCGGTCTCCGGTTGCTGTTCGTTCAAGCTTGAAGGATTCCACTTGCTGTTTGTTCCGGGTGTCTCATTCAGGCGCCGAGTGTACTGGATTTTGCTATCTTGCAACGCGGAACGCATGAGTGCCCTTATTGCCACACATTTCCCGAAAGAGACACGCACTTCAAGACCCGTCGGTGGCTCGGCAAAAAGGTCGCGGCAATGTCAGCTTAGGCCGGCATTTCTCAGCGGCAATTCACGAACACGATTTCCCGATGCTGCGAAATAGGCGTTAACGATTGCGGGCGCAACCGGCGGTACTCCGGGCTCGCCCACGCCACCCGGAGGCGCATCGACATCCATGATGTGAACATTGATTTCGGTCGGCGCCTCGTTCATGCGGACGACCGGGTAGGTATCGAAATTACCCTGCACAACAGCGCCGTTCTTTGCGGTGATTTCGCCGTGCATTGTCAAACTCATGCCGAATATTCCTGCACCTTCCATTTGCGCCGTCACGCGATCAGGGTTGATGACCCGACCGGCGTCGATTGCCGTCCATAGCTCATGAACGCGTAGCTTTCCGGCATCATCCACGCTGACTTCGGCGACCGTACCGACCGTCGTCAGGAATGATCGGTGTACAGCGATCCCAAGTCCGTGACCTTCCGGTAGCTCACGCCCCCAACCCGCCATCTCGGCCACTTTTTCGAGCACGGCTGCAATGCGGCCCGTATCGATCGGATGTGTTTCCAGGCTCTGGCCGTAGTTGCCATACTCCGCGCCATCATCGGCCGGGTCGATCTTGCGTGCCGGTCCCAGCAGGGCCAGGAGATAGTCTTTCGGATCTTCACCGGCGAGATGTGCCAGTTCGTCAACAAAGCTGCCGACCGCGAATGCATGGTAAACATTGCACACAGATCGCAGCCAGCCGATGCGTATGTAGGCTTTTGCATCGCCCGTTTCAAGGCGCATATTCGGTATTGCATAGGGGTTATCAACAAGACCGAGCCCCAGTTCGAAGCCGCCGGGTCCGGTTGAGTCCGGGCTGAATGTCGAGCCGATCGATGGAAACGCGCTGCGGTGCAGCCAGCTCGTCACAGTCCCATTTTCGTCCATCCCGGCCTTCAGATGCTGTGCACTCACCGAGTGATAGTAGCCGTGTCGAATATCGTCTTCGCGTGTCCAGGTTACGTGCACCGGGCGACCCGTCGCACGAGCCAGCCACGCTGCTTCGGCAGCGAAGTCGCCCTTCGACTTGCGGCCGAAACCGCCGCCCAACAGCGTTACGTATGCATGCACCTGCTCTTTTTCGATACCCAGGACGCCGGCAACGGTTTCCTGAACAGACTGTGGATTTTGCGTGCACGACCAGACATCGCAACTGCCGTCCTCGTTCATCTGTGCCGTTGCCGCGGGCGGCTCCATGGGTGCCTGCGCCAGATGGGGTGCATAGTATTCTGCGGAATGGGTACTCTCCGCCGCAACAAAGCCCGCCTCGGCATCACCACGGTTCAGAACAGAAGTCCCTTCTTTACAACAACTTGCCATCAACTCTTCACGGTACTTCTCAGAGTCGTACTGGGCGTTCGGACCCAGATCCCACTCGATTTCGAGTGCGGCCCGCCCTTGCTGGGCCGACCAGGTATTGCTCGCCAGCACCGCGACACCGCCCAGCGGGTTAAAAAACGGGGGTGAGGTCGGTTCGGGCATGGAAATAACGTCGATGACGCCCGCGACAGCCCTGGCTGCCGTGCTGTCCAGCGATTTCACGCTGCCACCGTACGCCGGACAACGCTCGATGGACGCGTACAGCATGTTGGGCAAGGTCGTATCGATGCCGTAATTCGCCTGGCCCGTACTCATTGCGAGGCCGTCGATATTGTCCATGGACTTGCCGATGTATTTGTAATCGTCCGGCGATTTGAATACCGGGTCCTCCGGCACCTCGATGTCTGCGGCATGCGCCACCAGTTCGCCGTAACCCAGGCTCCTGCCACTCGACTCGTGATGAATCGCATGATCTCTCGCTACGCACTCATCCACCGACACCTGCCAAACGCCCGCCGCTGCAGTGATGAGCATTTCCCGCGCCGATGCACCCGCTTTGCGCAGCATGTCGAACTGTCTGCGAATGCTCGTCGAGCCATCGGTGTTTTGGCTACCGTATTTCTCGTCGCCTAACGCCTGAATCAGCTTCACCTTGTCCCAGTCGGCTTCGAGCTCGTCTGCGATAACTTGTGGCAGGCAGGTTCGAATGCCCTGCCCCATCTCTGATCGATGACAATAAATCTCGACGATGCCATCGTCTCGAATATTAACGTAGACATTCGCGGCGATACTGCTGCCGTCACTGGTCTGCATCGGTATCGTTGTTTCCGCAGCCGGCTGGCAAGCCGTCGTCACACTCAGCGCCAGAACCATGCCGCCGCCCGCCTGGCCCGTGCGCTTTAGAAATTCGCGGCGGCTGATTCGATCAATAGAGCTCATGACTGACCCTCCGCTGCAAGATGGATCGCTTTTCGAATTCGTGTGTAGGTGCCGCAGCGACAAATATTGCCGCTCATCGCGGTATCGATGTCAGCGTCAGTGGGGTTCGGATTACGTTCAAGCAACGCGACAGCGGTCATGATTTGACCCGACTGGCAATAGCCACATTGCGGAACATTGAGCTGCCGCCAGGCTTCTTGCACGGGATGACTGCCGTCTTCGGACAGACCTTCAATGGTTGTAATCTGCTTACCGACAGCCGCCGATACCGGATACGAACAAGACCGGACAGGCTGCCCGTCGATGTGCACCGTGCAAGCGCCACACAAGGCCTTGCCGCAACCAAATTTCGTCCCTGTGAGACCGGCAAGGTCCCGAATCGCCCACAGCAATGGCATTTTCGGATCCACGTCCAGCGAATGAGCGCTGCCGTTGATATTGATTTCGATTGCCATCACAGCCCCCAGTTACAGCGTGTTTTTCCGGTGTCCGACGATACTACCACCGGTAGTGTAACCTGCAGGCCAGTTCGCCGCATCTCGACGCGGTCAATCGGAAAGAGTGATTGCCTTAGCCGTGGTCGTAGGGGTTGTGGTTATTTGTCTCAGCTTCGACCTTGGGTTCTTCGAGCGACAAGCCCGTGATTTCGCCTGGCTCGTCCAGAAGTTGCGAGCAACGCTTCTGAATGTTCGCAAGCCGTAGCGACACATTTGACTGTGAAAGCGGTACGTCGTCGAAATCCTTTTCCATGTTCTTGTCCATCGTGCGCTGTCCGAAACAGACAGAGGTCCTTTGTCGCAGTATAGAGACAGTGCAGGCGCAAAAGTGTGAACTTGGTCACATGAAAATCGGTGAAAACCCGCTATTCGCGGACCTTATGTCTGATTGGATCCGTTCTAGTCACCTTTCTCCGTCTCGACCGATTGGCTGAGCACTGACATCAATATCGCAATGCCCTCGATGAAATTTCCGAGTCGCAGATTTTCGTTTGGGCTGTGCTGATTGTTGTCGATGTTGACGGTTGGAACCGTAGCCGCGGGCACGCCGAGTGCGTCGATAATGGGCGCGATCGGAATCGAGCCACCCATTGAGCGAATGAGAATGGGTTCCTCACCGTATAGATGCTGCATGCCCGCACGCGCCATCAGACCGGCGGCGGCGTCGAAATCGGATCGAAATGCGTTGTAACTGATGTTGTAGGTGAAGGACACAATTCTGGGATGCTCGTTGCGCTCAGCCAATGTCGGCGCCCTGTCCAAGACCAAATACCCTTGCTCGGCAACATGCGACCGGAGCAAACGGATTAGCCGTTCGGGATCGGACTCCACGACCAGGCGAATATCGATCTCGGCGGTTGCGGTCGGCGGGATGATCGTACGCGACGCCTCGCCTACCCAGCCCGCGGACAAACCACGAATATTAAGTGACGGATATTGCAGCGCCTCCTGCAATGTGGCACCGACCTTGTCGGCTTCGGCTACGCCCATCGATGCCAGTATCGCGACCTCATCGTCCGGAACATTTGCAAGAATCTTAAGGGTCTCATCGCTTATTTCAATACCGTCATAAAAGCCTGCGATCTGCACGAGCCCGTCGGCGGACTTCATCGATCCAAGAATACGCGCGAGGTGAAACGCCGGATTCGGCACGAAATTACCGTAGTGGCCACTGTGCTGGGCGACGATCGGACCATAGGTCGTCAGCGTGACTGTCGCGATACCACGCGCGCCAAATGACACTGTTGGCTTGTTGGACGCATGCGGTGGGCCATCGAAAATGAGCAGCAGGTCCGCTGCAAACAGATTGCTGTTTGCTCGAATCGCGTCTGCGAGATTCGGCGAACCCATTTCTTCTTCAGTATCGATGATTACTTTGAGGTTGTAGTCCGGAACAAAACCTGAGGCCTGGAGCAGTTGAATGGCCATGAGGAATTGCGTCATCGGGCCCTTCGAGTCGGACGCCGAACGCGCGAATATGCGCCAGTCCGAATTGACACCGAGTTCGATGCGTTCCCAGGGTATTTCGGACCAATTGCCGGCGCTGTCCTGCTCTTTCAATACGGCAAGAAACGGGCTGGCCTGATGCCACGCCGCCGGGTCGACGGGTTGACCGTCAGCCTGCAAATAGATGAGCAGCGTTTTCTTGTCATCAGCAATGTGACGGCCCGCAAACAGAAAGGGATTCCCGTCGGTTGCAACTCTCCGTGTTTCAAAGCCGCGCTCTGAAAATGCGTTTTCTATCCAGGCGAGCAAACGCTCAATGTCGTCCCGATATTGGGCATCATTCGGCAAAGTCAGAAACTCGCGATACAGCGATATGGCGTCTGCAACATTCGCGTCAACCGCCTCCCGTATTTTCTCGACGGGCAGTGGCTCCGCGATCGCTACGCCCATCGAGCACAATGCGCTGAACAAGGCTGCGAAATTGGATCCGACCCCTTTTAGGGACATGCATTACTCCAGATAAAAAAGAAGGCTACATCACCGATGTAGCCTTCTTCGTGTCAGGCCAGCTTACGACCCGTACTGCGGTTATGGCTTAACGGCTTCGTACGTTCCTACCAATATTGCCGTTACAGCAGCGGCACTAAACAGCGCTGCGAGTCCACCCAGCGCGCCGGAAATGTAGCTTCCGACTTCCGGAATAACACCCAGAGTACCGCTTACGGCGATCAATGCGATCGTCGCAACCAGGAAACGCATGCGGTCATCTTTTTCGATGAAATAACCGCCCACTAAGCCAAGTGCAGCAATCAACAATGCACCTTGTGGAAATCCGCTCCACGCACCAGCGACCAAAGCAACCAATACACCAACCAGTTGGATTATCTTGCCTATTCCCATTACGAGTCCCCTTATGCTTTTAATATTATGTTTTTATAAAAGTCGTATTGCGACAGCCAAGAGACCGTGCGCGACGACAGTCTAGCAACTTTCGATTAATCTTTCTTTTACTTGTATAATCAGTTCGTTACCTACTATTCTTAATGTCATTAATAACGTAATAATGCCGAGGCCCAGGTGAATCCACCGCCAAATGCGGCCAGGAGCAACAACTCACCGCGCTTGATGCGACCGTCCCGTACGGCAATATCCAAAGCCAGCGGCACCGAGGCGGCAGACGTATTCGCGTGCTCATCGACCGTTACGATCACGCGCTCCATTGGCAATTTCAGTTTTTTGGCCGCTGCCAGAATGATTCGCAGGTTGGCCTGGTGCGGAACGAGCCAGTCCAGGTCCTCTTCTGTGTAGCCATTACCGGCGAGTGTCTCGCGCGCCACAGAACCCAGCGCACCCACCGCATTTCGGAAAACGGCGTTGCCGTTCATGCTGATGTATGCGCCGCCGGCGCGCGTGATATCGAAACCCTGCGACACGCCTTGCGGCACATGCAGCAGTTCTTCCATCGAACCGTCCGCGTGAATATGCGTGGAAATAATGCCCTGCTCGTCGGATGCCTCCAACACAACGGCGCCGGCACCATCGCCAAACAGAATCGCTGTTGTGCGGTCCTTCCAGTTCGTAATGCGCGACAGAGTTTCGGTGCCAATCACCAGCGCGACCTTGCTGCCGCCCGTCATAATATTCCGGTATGCCGAATCAAGCGCGAACATGAAACCGCTGCAGACCGCCTGCACATCGTAGGCGCCGCAACCCTTGATACCGAGTTTGCGCTGCACGATGCAGGCCGTTGATGGAAATATCTTGTCCGGCGTCGTCGTGCCAACAATGATCAAGCCGATGTCATCGGGGCCTATGCCGGCCATCTCCATGGCTTTTTTGGCCGCGTTGACGGCCATGTCAGAACTTGTTTCGCCATCTGCCGCGATATGGCGGCGCTTGATGCCGGTCCTGTCCCGGATCCACTCATCGTTGGTGTCCATGAGTTTTTCGAGGTCTTTGTTGGTGAGAACTTTCTCTGGCAGGTAGCTGCCAGTGCCGGTGATACGGGCATAGGTCATTGATGGACTCCGGTGTGCATAGGGCTTACAGGCTGCGCCGCACAAATGTGGCAACTTCCCTCAAAGTTGGGTAATCGAACAAGTCACTGATGTCCAACTTGCCCGGGTAGCGTTCGTCAATTGCGAGAACGATTTCAGTCAGTGTAAGTGAGCTAACGCCGACTTCGAAGAGATTGTCCTCAGGACCGATCGTACGCTCCTTGGAAAATTCGCGGCAGATCTCCACGAATTCAGCCACGAGCGGATCCTCATCGACTTCGCCGCCGGATACGAGCGCGGGTGCAATGTTCTGCAGCAGACTATCGAACTCGCCATTTTGATAATCGCGCAACAAATGTGCGCGCTGAACCTTGCCACTGGTGGTCTTCGGTATGCGGCTAACCGGAATGACGTGGTCCACCTCAAGTCCGACGTGTGACCCAATGATGTTTCGCACCTGTTCTGCCAGTGGCGCAAAGGCGCCGATGTCCTGCCGATACAAAATAAACGCCAGCAATTCTTCGGTCCCGCTGCCCGTCGGTGTGGAGCCCGCGACCACGACCTTGCCTGAATCGAGTCCGTCGATGCCGGCGACGATCTCCTCAAGGTCGTGCGGATAATAATTCTGGCCGTTCACGATAATGAGGTCTTTCTCGCGGCCCGTGATAACCAGCTGCTTGTCCACGAATACGCCGCAGTCGCCGGTGCGTAACCAGCCATCGTCGGTGAACAGGTTCTGTGTCGCGTCCTCGTCGCCATAGATCCGGTCGGTGACACTCGCACCCAGCAATTGGATATGCCCAACCTGGCCATCGTCCAGTAGCGCATCGTCGTCATCGGTAATGCGAATCTCGACATCACGAATCGCATTACCGACTTTCAGGAAACTCACCGCATCCGGTTCACCCGGCGTCGCGTTTTCGAACGCGTCACCGATGCGAAGACTATGTCGATTAACGGTAATTCGGGACGGCTCGACACCCGGATCGCCAACAGACACACCGACGGTTGCTTCGGCCAGGCCATACACCGGAAACATGCTGGAGTGTTTTAGGCCAAACGGAGCCATCTTCGTCAAAAACTCCTCGCACAGATCCCAGGAGATCGGTTCGGCACCATTGAGTATCAATTTCACAGCAGACAGATCGGTGTCGTCGGGCAGGCCCTTGCGTTCAAACAGGCGCAGAAAATGTTTGTAGCCGAAGTTTGGCGAACATAATTGAGTAGCGCGCAGCTCGGCCGCCTTGTTCATCCAGAGCAACGGCCGCCGCACGAACAGGTTCGTATCCATCACGGCGTGGTTCATGCCGGCGGCCATGACACTCAGGTGATACCCGATCAGGCCCATATCGTGGGTGAGCGGCATCCATGAAAGGCTCTGGTCGTCCTCCGTCCACTGCATTCCCTCAATGATTGCTCGAATATTGGTGCAGAGATTTCGATGACTAAGGCATACGCCTTTCGGGTCGCTGGTTGATCCTGATGAGTATTGAATGAAGACGGGATCGTCCGCACTGACATTCGCCAACTCACCGCTTTCACCCGGCTTTATGTCGCTGATCAGTACGCTGCGAGTTTCGAGAATCGCCTGCACGTCGCCGAGTTCTCGTTGCTTTGAAAAATCCAGCAGGCGCTCGAGCAGATCCAGTTCGGTAAACAACGTGCCGCGATGCAGCTGTTTAATAATCCTGAATAACTTGAATCGATGTTCATCACTGATGCCGACGGCAACAGGCACGGGAACAATGCCGCCAAGGATTGCCGCCCAAAATGCGACAACAAAGCTCTCGTTTGATTTGCTGAAGATGATGAGTTCGTCGCCGGACTGCATGCCCCTCGCCTGCAACGATCCCAGCAGCGCAAGCGCTCGATCATACAATTCGCTAAAGCTCACCAGGCTTTCGTCGTGCTCGCCGTCGATGAATCGAATATGGCGATCCTTGCCGCGTGCGTCGGCAAGCAGGTCAATCATTGTTTCGTACAGCTTCATATCAGTCCTGTCGCAGACTCGGCCGCAGCAGTATGTCGTTTTTGGAGCGCAAATTGATTGCCAGCTCGAGAACCGGGTCCGCGCTGCCAACGCGCTCCAAGTGGAAGCGAGCCAGCAGCAGGCCAATATGCACTTTCATTTCAAGAAAGGAAAAGTACTCGCCGAGACACCGCCGTGGTCCAAGTGAAAAAGGGAAATATGGCCGCTCGCGTTTCGGCTTGCCGTCTGTTTCGAAGCGATCCGGGTCGAACGCGTCCGGGTTCGACCAGATATGCTCGCTGCGATGCAGGACGTAGGGCGACAAGTATATATCTGTGCCCGTCGGCACGTCGTACTCTTCCAGTTCATCGTCTTCGCTGGCACGCCGCGTGAACAACCAGACAGGTGGATAAAGCCGCAACACTTCTTCGAGCACCTGCTGCGTATACGTCATCGCGGCCGCATTTTCCGAGTTAACCGCGTCGACGTTGGGCAGGGAAGCCTTTGCCTCTGCAATAAGCTTCGCTTCAACCTCGGGGTGACCCGCGATAAGGTACCAGGCCCAATTAAGCGTATTCGCAGATGTTTCGAATCCCGCAACGATGAGCGTCATAAGCTCGTCGAGCAGCTCTTTGTTGGTGAAATGCACGCCGCTTTTGTCTGTGGCCTGCATGTACATGGAGAGAAAATCGAATTCATCCACATCGCGGTCGCGCCGCTCTGCAATTATTGCCAATAGCATCTTGCGCAAGTCACGAACTTTCATGACGACGCTGAGATCGCGCGTCGAGTCCCGACTCAGGAACGCGAACGGATTCTCGCCCGACGCCATGATCTTGTTTTCGTAATCCGAGCCGAAAATCGTTATCAGAATCAGCTCCAGGGAAAATTCGCTGGTCTCCTTGGTGATATTGATGAGCTCGTTGTTTTCGATGGCTTTCGCCCAGGCCGCAGCACGTCGCTCGGTACACTGCACCATCACGCGCATGAGCCGATGCACGTTCTGCACTTTGAACGCGGGCTGGATCATCGTTCTGGAGCGGCGCCAAACATCACCGTCGCTAACGATCAGGCCATTACCGAGCAGCATCTTTACGCGTTCGAAGCCGGGCCCTTTGACATAGCGAGTGTGTCTACGCACGAGTATTCGCCGCACTTCGGCAGGATCGTTTATGAAGTACGCGAGCCGCCCACTCGGTTTTTCCATGCTGACGATGTCGCCATACTCTCGCTGCAGCTTTTGCAAGATACCGAGCGTCGCTGGATCAATTCCGAGCGCAACGGCGGAATCCGGTCCGGGAGGACGTCTGAAGTCATGGGCAGTGGTTGGCATGCAATGGATAGGTCGGGGATCAAGGCCTTGGAAATGCAGGCGAATTCTACATTGACCGGCCCGTGACGGATACTGCAAACTGGCGCCCCCGCAGGAATTCGTCCCTTGACAGAAAAGCCGAAAAAAGACTTCACTTCCGTTGAATCCCGGCGCAGCGCTGCGTCGATGCGGCGCATGTCCCGATCTCGGCGCCTCTATTATTTTCTGGGCGTGCCCGTCGCTCGCGGCCTGCTGCGGCTACTGCACTGGACCTATCGATATGAGCCAACCATTGGCGCCCAGCATATCGATACCTTCATCGCCTCTGGCCATGTGTGTGCCCCGTGCTACTGGCACCAGCAACACTTGCTGTGCACTTTTACGATTCGAGCATGGGTCAATCGCGGATTCAAAGCCTGTTTTCTGGTGTCAGGGTCCGTTGATGGCGAAGTCCCGGCGCGTATTGCCCGCGCCTGGGGTGCCGAGGTCATTCGTGGCTCAGCCAACCGGAGCGGCGCCCTCGCCCTCAGGGACATGCAGGCCATGATGAAGCGCGGCTACTCGATCGTGACAACTGCAGATGGTCCACGCGGGCCGCAATTCGAATTCAAGGTCGGCGCAGTCCTGATGGCGCGTATCGGCCGCGTCGCGATGATCCCGATAGCCTGTGCCGCGGACCGTGCCTGGTATTTGAATCGCTGGGATAAGTTCATGATTCCAAAGCCTTTTGCGCGAGTCTCTGTGGCCATTGGAGCGCCCCTCCCCGTGCCATCCGATGTCCCACTGGATGCGCTGGAAGCGCACCGGATGAACGTTCAGGAAGCAGTCATGTCCCTCATGACACTATGTGAAGAAACCGTCAAGCGCACTTGAGGAGAGCTCGATGGGCTTATTTCCCGCCCTTAGTATTCGCACAACACTTGTTTCGCTCCTGGCCATGCTCTGCGCGGCCACGGCCACGCACACGGCGATGGCGGAGCAACGGCTAACGCCGCATTCTGCGGAATACAAACTCAAAATCAGTGTACTGGGCGGCGAGCTGCACACGCGCCTGCGCGTATCGGATGCTGGCTACTCAGCCACACACCGGATCGAACCAAAGGGCCTGGCCAAATTACTCAAGGGCGGACATATCGAAGAAACCTCCGAATTCCTGTGGACGAGCGATGGCGTTGTTCCCTTCCACTATGTGTCGGATGACACAATGACCAAAGACAAGCTGCAGGCCGACATTAACTTCGATTGGTCCACAGGCGCCGTCACGGGCACTGTCAACGGCGAACTCACCGAAAGCATCCTCGACGAACTCGCTCACGATCGTGTTTCGATCCAGTACGAATTGATGGTTGACCTCATGCAGGGCCGCCTTGGAGACACCTATATTCTGTTCGACGTGGACCGCCTGAAAACTCTGAACGTCAGAACAGTGGGTAGCAAAGAAGTAACAGTACCGGCGGGAACCTACACGGCGATCGGTGTGCAACATCAGGCCGAGGGCTCGTCGCGAATAACCACGTTGTGGTGTGTGGAGGAGCTCGATTACTTACCCGTCATCATTGAGCAACATCGCAAAGGTAAGCTGCGCATGCGCGCGACGCTAATTCGCTATACACCCGACTTGCCAGCCTCGTCAGACTAAGGCTGCAATTTCGTCAGAGCGGCGAGATAGAGAGTTGCAACACCAGGAACATCAGGGCCGTCACAAAACCGCCGACCAGCGCGCAGACGGCCCAGCGTGCCAGCAGTGAGGCATTTTGTACGCCGGCGATGACAGGAACGGCCGGCAGAGCCACAATACAGGCCAGCGGATAGACGATCCTGGCCAGTCGCGGGTAATTCCAGGCCCAGCTCTTGAGTTCAGGCTGTTGCTGCATGGCGCGAGACACCTCAGCAAGATCCCCTAATGCGACTACAGCGTTGCGTTCTGCAGTAGCACGCTCGCTGCCGTCCTCGATTTCGGCGAATACAAGATCCTCGAAGTGTTCGTCCAGTTCAGTAATTGCACGAAAGACGTGTCCGGGCGAGATGCCCGATTGCAGTAACTCGGTGCGCAGCTCGACAAAGTCGGGCCTAGGCATGGGCAGGCACCTCCAGCGCCGTCGATATGCCGTTCTGAATGCGGCGCCAATCGTCCTGCAACTTGGCGAGGCGTTTTTTGCCCTTGCGAGTCAAGGAATAATAGACACGAGTCCGGCCACCGACGGCCTTGCGCCGAGACTTCAACGAACCATTGCGCTCGAGGCCGTGCAATGCAGGGTAGATGACGCCCTCGCCCAATGAGATCGCCTCTGCGGTGACCTGTTTGACTGAGCGGACCAGTTGATAGCCGTACATCTCCTGCTGCTCAAGTATGCGCAACAACAGCAACTCGGGAACGCCGGTCATAAATGGAGGGTTGGGTTGCGTCATTGCGCTTCCTTGCTGGCCTGACCAGGCAGTATACCTCGTCCTTCAAGGTATTGTAAGACTTACTTTGTGGTTGCAGGTATGTACAATATACCTCGAAGTACAAGGTATATAGCCACGGTGGGGACATTCGCGAGGATTTGCCATGATTATCAGAGTTGCATCCGCTGTTGCCACCGGCACATTCGTCACCCTGGCCCTGTTTTACGTCATGCAGAGCCTGATCGCCATGGAGCGATTCGAGCCGCCACCCGATAGACCCCGACTGCAACTGGATTTTTTGCGCACAGTCAAAGACACAGAACTAATAATCAGGGAACTGGAGTTTTTCAAGGAATTGAAGAAACCTGTGCCAGTGGATCCGACCGGTCCTGAATTGACGCATACAGGCACCGGACCAGGAATAACTATTCCAACAGGCGAAGTGACTCACCCCGGAACAGGAATAGAGACACTTGGCATATTGCTCGACGGCCCACTCGTCGCGATTGTCCGCGTTGAACCCGCCTACCCGGTAGCAGCGACGTCTAGAAGCCTCGAAGGCTTCGTTACCGTGCAATTTGACGTCAACGCAGATGGCACCGTCAGCAACGCCACTGTTGTGGAGTCCAGTAGCTCAATATTCGAAAGAGCTGCGATCAAGGCAGTGAGGAAATTCCGCTTCAAGGCACGGGTCGTCGATGGTGTGCCACAGCCCTCGTACGGACTCCAAAACCGCTTCGTCTTCAAGATGGAGCGAGCCTAGACAGCATTCCGGGCGGCGATCCCTTGATTAGCCTTTTTTTCCCGCCGGGCTACTCGATCGATCGCCGCCTGGATCTTTCCAGTTGGGCACCGCGGTCAGTTACGCTCAAATACCTGCTCTACCGACAGCTTTTGCACGCCCTTCTCCCACAAGGTGATACTGCGAACCAGTTTGCTGGCCGAGTCTTCGAGGCGATACCACTCGACGAGTTTCGCGCCATCTCCGTCCAGAGTCTCAATCACGTAGGCATTGCCCTCCCAGCCGGAGACACGCATCGCAACAATGGGGCCAACGTTGACTTGCCGGTTCTCGCCGAATTGATATTCCTCAACGACTGAACGATCAAAGCTCACGAAGATGCCGTAGTCTGTCTGCGTAATTTTCAGATTCGTTCCGGCCTCGAGGAATACGTGAACAGCCGACCCCGGTCGCGAGTTTCGCTGCCGGCCCATGCGTACACGCTTCACCTCCTTGATGATATCTTCGACCTGGACCGGGTTCGCATTGTCGAGACGCCGAATCGTTTCACCATCCTTGTCACGGAGCTGCCAACGTCCGGATAAATCGACGCCGACCGGCACCTCTGCACTCTTGGGCACGAGGACCTCGGGTGCGACACACGCAGCGAGGAGAATGGCCGCGGCAGCGAGCGCCGGGAATCGAAAAATTGTTTGCATAACCTGACTTTAGCCTGTCAACCGATCGGACGTCGAGTCGTTAGTAGTCGCATAGACCGGAAATTCGCCTGGGCGAGAATCCGATTGAATTCAACAGGAGCAATCTCAATGAAACTGTCAACTATTGCCAAACTTGCTACCGCTGTTGCCTTACTGATGCCTGTCGGCGTCACGGCGCAGTCACTGACTGATTTTCAGCAGCTAAGTCAGGAAGATCGCCGAGCGTATATCGAAGCCATGTCGCCGCAGGAACGCGAAGCCAGGCGCAATGAGTGGCGCGCCCAAAGAGATGCCATGTCCGATGAAGAACGCCAGGCAATGCGTGATCGCCACAGGGCGGAGCGTGACGATCGCCGCGTCCAATGGGACGCGATGTCTGATGAGGAGCGCACGGCAAAACGCGAGCAAATGCGCGGTCGCCGCGATGAGATGCGACGACGTTATGACGCGATGTCCCCCGAAGAGCGTGATGCCATGAGACAAAAGCGGCGTGAAAATGGCGACTTCGATGGCCAGGGACGCGGCCAACGACACGGAAATCACGATCAACGGCAGCGCGACTCAAGCGAACAGTTATAGGCTTCTACGCAGGGCCCTGGCGAAATCGGTGTGAGGTCGAACGGGACTGCCTGCAAGGTCCAGATCATCAAGCTCCAACCAGTTACACAGTGAACGCAATTCCTGACTCAATGCGTTGACAGTACGTTTACGATCGAAACCCGGCTCTTCCTGCGCGGATTGAACCAGTAATGTGCCGTTTTTACGGTCTGCTTTGAGATCCACCCTGGCAACGATCTCGTCGCCGATTCGAAACGGCAGCACGTAGTAGCCCCATTTGCGTTTCGCCTCGGGCACGTAGATTTCGATTCGATAGTGAAAATCAAACAAACGAAGTCCACGCGGTCGAAACCAGACCATCGGATCAAAGGGCGATAACAGCGACGCGCCGCCGATGCTGCGCGGCGAAC
>Ga0209988_10000624_pt1 | contig 22308 bp, 26 predicted proteins | sample N075metaG_FD_183115 | JGI IMG/M metagenome (GOLD analysis project Ga0209988, IMG submission 183115) | Deep subsurface microbial communities from Kermadec Trench to uncover new lineages of life (NeLLi) - N075 metaG (SPAdes) (version 2) | ecosystem: Environmental > Aquatic > Marine > Ocean trench... | reverse complement strand
AGTATTTACACAAATTTGAATATCATGTATCTTTCAAAGATGTGGGTTCTGAAAATGAAATTTGTGGAACATTAATTGGAATAATTGATAAATCTACAAACCTAAAAGAAATTGAAGGAGAAATAGATGAAATTAAATGGATTTCTGCGAAAGAGTTACTTTTAGAATTGAAGACAAATCCTCAAATTTATTGTCCTTGGATGCTTATTGCTTTAGTATTATTAGACAAATCTAAACAATCAATGCTTGAAAAACATGGAAATATCTTATCTACATGGATGAATAATGAACTTCAGGATAGATTGTATGAAGCAATCAAGACTCATTTACCAAAAGACAAATGGAGATCAGTAAATGAAAAAAATTAATCAAATTGAAAAAAATGCAAAAATAGTAAACAAGTCTCTTAATTCACAACTAAAAGGAAATCCAAAGAAACTCTATGATGCAGCAGGACACTTGATTATTCATGGTGGAAAAAGACTTAGACCATATATGGTAATTAGAAGTTGTCAAATTTTAAGAGGAAAAATATCTAATGCAATGCTAGCTGCAAGTGCTGTAGAAATGGTTCACAACTTTACTTTAGTTCATGATGATATCATGGATAATGATGAGATGCGACATGGCGTTCCAACGGTCCATAAAAAATTTGGAATGTCAGTTGCAATTCTTGCAGGAGATGTTTTATTTTCAAAAGCTTTCCAAATAATTACTGAATCAAAATTATCTTCAAATGCCACAACTAAATTAGTTTCTAGATTATCAAAAGCATGTGTAGATGTATGTGAAGGTCAATTACTTGATGTAAAGATGGCCGAAGAGAAGAAAATACCATCACAAACAGAATACATTACAATGATTAGTAAAAAAACTGCTGCATTATTTGATGTATCATGTGCAATGGGAGCAATTTGTGCTACAAACAAATCTAATGATATTTCAAATCTCTCATCATTTGGAAAAAATTTAGGAATTGCATTTCAGATAACTGATGATCTCATAGGAGTGATGGGGGATCCTAAGATTACAAAGAAACCAGTGGGAAATGATCTCAGAGAAGGTAAAAAATCACTTCCAATTCTAATGGCAATAAAATCAGCAAAAGGTAAAAATAAAAAAATAATTCTAAAGACTTTTGGAAATTCCAAGGCAACAAGAAATGATCTAAATAAGGCAGTAGAAGTAATTCGCTCTCTTGGAATTGAAGAAAATGTTAGAAAACAGGCTCTAAAATACGCAGAAAAAGCAGAAAAATCATTGAGTAAGTATTCAGGCTCTGCTAAAACAGATCTAGTTGCATTATTGGATTTTGTAGTGATGAGAAGTAAATAATTGTAATAGGTAGATCTAGTATGGATGAAGAATTAAGAAAAGAAATTAGGAAAATGGCCCTTCAAAATGCATTTGAGCATGAAGGAAAAACTCAAGATAAAATAATTTTAGGAAAAATTCTTGGAACTAAACCAGAATTTAGAACTAAAGTAAAAGAAATTACAGAAGATATTTCTAAAATAGTTGCTAATGTAAATCAGTTATCATCTGAAGAACAAAAAAAAGAAATTGATGAAAACTTTCCAGAAATATTAATACCTAAAGAAAAAATCAAAGAAAGAGAGGGTCTTCCAAAATTAGAAGGAGCAGAACAGGGAAAAGTAGTTACAAGATTTCCTCCGGAACCAAATGGTTATCCTCACATAGGACATGCAAAAGCTGCTATCATCAATTCAGAATATGCAAAGATGTATGGTGGAAAATTTATTCTAAGAATGGATGATACAAATCCTGAAACTGAGAGAATGGAATATCATGCAGCTATCAAAGTTGGACTAGAGTGGGTAGGAATAAAATTTGACATAGTGAAGAGTACTTCAGATGATATGGAAGTTTTTTATGAAAAAGGTGTAGAATTAATTAATTCTGGAAAAGCTTACGTTTGTACTTGTAAAAGAGAAAACATCAGTAAGAATAGAAAAGAAAGAAAAGCTTGCAAATGTAGTATGGGAGATCTTGATAAAAATAATAAAAATTGGGAAAAGATGAAAAAAAAATTCAAACCTGGTGATGCAATTCTAAGATTTCGTGGAGACATGAAAGCAGATAATGCAGTCATGAGAGATCCAGTATTATTCAGAATTATTGATGAAAGCCATTACACATTAGGGAAAAAATATAGAATTTGGCCTAGCTATGATTTTGCAGTTGCAATTGAAGATAGTATTGATGGAGTTACACATGCTTTTCGTTCAAAAGAATTTGAACTAAGAAAAGAGCTAATTGATGCAATTTTAGATGCATTAAACATGAGAAAGCCATACCAAGGATTTTTCTCAAGATTAGAATTCAAAGGAATGCCAACTTCAAAAAGAATTATCAAACCTTTGATTGAAGAAGGCAAGGTTTCATGGTATGACGATCCAAGGCTGCCTACTCTTGAGGGACTGAGAAGAAGAGGGATCAGACCTGAAGCTATCAGAAAATTTATCCTATCTTTAGGATTGACCAAAGCTAATACTCTCGCACCATTTGATGCACTTGAAGCATTTAATCGAAAGTTAGTAGATGCTGAGAGTACAAGATTATTCATGGTAAGCAATGCAAGAAAATTAATAGTAAAAAATTTACCATTCTCATCTGTTGAAATTCCTAACCATCCAATTAATGATTTAGGAAAAAGAAAAATAGAGATTGATGAAAATTTCTATATTTCTGGAGATGATGCACAAAACATCAAACAAGGAATGCAAATTAGACTTTTAGGATTAGGAAATGTTTCCATTACAAAAGTTGGTACAGAATTTGAGGGGGAATTTATTAAAGATGGAGAAACAAAAGACATACCAAAAATTCAATGGGTGTCACAAAAAACTGCACATGAAATTAAGATGATTATTCCAAAAGCATTATTCATTGGAGATAAGTTTAATGAAGAAAGTTTAGAAGAATTAGATGTTTTTACAGAACCACATTATCTACAATTAAAAGAAGGTGAAGAAATTCAATTTGTTAGATTTGGATATTGTAGAAAAGATTCACAAAATCAAGCGATTTTTACACACAAGTGATCAAAAATGAAGATAGTACGATTATTACATGAAAATATTGAAACATACGGTTTCGTTAAAGGTGATAAAGTTGCCACAAAAGATGAAATAACTTTTCTAACAGGAATTCCAATTCCATATACAGTAAAGGATTTTCTTTTTGATGGATGGTACGATGAAATTAAAAACAAAATTGAAGATTTGCCATATGAAGAAAATATTTCAAAATTCAAAGTATTAACACCAATCCCAAATCCAAATAAAATAATCTGTTTAGCATTCAACTATGTAGACCATGCTGAAGAACAAGGACTGCAAGCACCAGAGGATCCAGTTCTTGTGATTAAACCACGAACTACACTAACTAGTACCGAGTCACATATTGTATGCCCTGATTTTGTTTCAGAGTTAGACTATGAAGTAGAATTAGCCGTAATAATTGGAAAAAACTGCAAAAACGTTAGTGTGGAAGATGCATCAAAGGTAGTATTTGGATACATGATATTCAATGACGTTTCTGCTAGAGATATTCAATTCAAAGATAAACAGTTTACTAGAGGAAAGAGTTTTGACACATTTGCACCTTGTGGACCATGGATTACAACAGCAGATGAAATTCAAGATGCTCAAAATCTAAAGATAACAACCAAAATTAATGGAGAATTAAGACAAAACTCTTCTACAAGTAAAATGTTTATAAAAATACCAGAAATTATTTCAAAAATTTCTAAGGTCATGACATTAGAAAAAGGAGATATTATTGCTACTGGAACACCAGCTGGTGTAGCGTTAAACAATCCGAATGTAGTATTTTTGAAAGATGGAGATAGAGTTGAAATGGAAATTGAAGGGCTTGGAATTTTAAAAAATACAATCAAGTTTGTGGAATCAGATTAAACTAAAGATTTTTTCATTAAATGAAATGAAATTCTATGTTCTAATAAATCAAAAAGAGGTAATTGTTCTTTAGTTAAAATTTGTATTCTTTCATATTTTTCTTTCATACCATAATTTTGTAAAAAGGAAATGATTTGTAATGTAGTATTTTGTGAGCCTGAAAATAATGTAACAATTAAGGTTTTATCAAAATGCTCTGAATCAGTAAGAATTGCAATTGAAGTTTCACCATCCACATAAGATTTGATAATTTTATTTTGTTCATAAAATTTAGATAAAGTAGTATCATCAATAGGTAACCATCTCCAAGATTTTACATAATGAGAATATAATTGACGGTTTAGGGATTTTTCAAAACAGATATTATAATTTAGATTTCTTTTTGGCATAAGCGAGTAAAAATTCCAAGTTTGGAAGATATCATAATCTAAAGAATGTGCCATTAAGTGAGATGATGTGTTTTCAGTATCAATGAGCATGAAGGAAAATGAGATACCCTTTTCCAGTCCTTTTGATTCAGCATGTTTTACTAGTTTAGATGCAATTTTTTGTCTACGGAAGTTTGGATCAATCCTAATTCCTTCAATCCAAATTTGGTCTTCTGAAAAAAATGCATGACAGATTCCTACAGGAAACTGTTTTTCAAATAAGAGTAAATTACCTTCAGTTAACCAAGAATCCCAAACTTGATCTACATAATCTCCCCAAGAAAAAGTATCTTTACAAAATTTTAAAATTGGAATTTTGTCTAAATTATTTGCTTCTCTAATCATCATAGTCATTATACAAAAAAATATTAAGAATAACTAGATAATAACTAGAATGGGAAAAATTATAGCTGGTAAAATATCAGATATTCCTCCTGGAAAGATGATCAAGGTAACTATTGATGGAAGAGATGTATTAGTTGCAAATATTGATGGTGAATATTGTGCAACAGATGATTCCTGTACTCATTCTGGTTCTAGTCTATCAGAAGGAAAATTGGATGGATGTACAATTACATGTGGCTGGCATGGGGCACAATTTGATTGTAAAACTGGTAAATTAGTTAAATTTCCAGCAAAAATTACAGATTTGACATCATACAATGTTGTAGTAGAATCAGATAATGTGTTTGTAGAGATGTGACTATATACTTCTAATTTTTAAGAAAAGGTGTTAAAAATGGTAGACGACGCTCAAAATAAAGAATCAATGAAAGGAGCAATTGAAACATTAAACCAAATTGCTTCAAGTAACTCTACTCCAAAGACAATAAGAAAATCAATTTCGGATTTGATTGGAGATTTGAGTAAGGAAGAATATTCACTTTCAGTAAGAGCCGCAAATACAATTAGTCTACTTGATGACGTGACACAAGATCCTAACATGCCTTCATATGTAAGAACACAGCTATGGCAAGCAGTTTCAAAATTAGAAAGTATAAGAGAATAAATTCTCTATTGTAGAAATAATACTATTGAAAATTGAAGAATATTTAGAAACACTTCCAAAAAATTTACTTAGTGGGGAAGACGTTCAGTTACCAGAAAAATCATTTAGAGAAATTTTCAAGTTTGCAGATTTAGGAGAAAATGATATTTTTTATCATTTAGGTTGTGGTAATGAAAAAGGAATTGAGATAGCTATAAAGGAATTCAAAGTGAAAAAAGCTGTAGGAATAGACAACAATCCTGAAAAAATTCAACATGGAAAAGAAATTCTTGAGCAAAAAAATATCCAAGGACAATTAATTTGTAATAAAATAGAAGAATCAGATATCTCAGATGCTACAGTAATTTTATTCTGGTTTACAGATGATAATGTGATTAATCAAATGTTGGAAAAATTTGAAAATCTAAAACCAGAAACAAAAATAATTACAATTTGGGGACCACTTCCAGATTGTCTTCCAGATAAAGTAAATTTTCCATATATTATCAACAAAATACCATTCAAAAAAGCACAAAGTATGAAAGAACAGGTATTAGCAATTTTTGGAGTAAAATGCATAGATTTTGTCACAGCATGGGAATTTGCAGAACGATATACAAAATCTATTGGAACTCCTGAAATTAAAAATGATCGATTTTTGACAATCATACAGACACTGATGATTTGGATTAATGCAAAAAAATTAGGAGTTGCATGTGGTGAAGGAATTCCAGAATCTATTCAGACTTATATCAATATCATGAAAATGCAATTTGATATTGATTTTGAATATCTTTTAAAGGAATAATCTGTGTAAGCCTTTTATTTTGTTTTGATGCAATATTGAATATGGAAAGTAGAATTAACATCAATGTTTCTGCAGTAGATTATGATAAAACAAGTAAAGCATTAACTCATCAACTAGTTCTTTTAGAAGAAATGGTTCATAGTAAAGAAGATTTTGTTATGACTGATTCTGAATTTGCATTTGGTTGGCACTTTTTTGTATTAAGTGTAAATAGATCGCTTGTTGAAAAATTGATAGAAATTATGGGAGCAGATTTTCATAAACTAAAAGGAAAAGGGATTGAAAAAAAATTTCTTACGTGGTTAACAAAAAATGTTGAGACCAAGTCTCCACGATTCAAACTTGCCATCAAAGATGAAATGGAATCTAGTAAATTCGGCATTTTCTAAGAATTAGGTATGAAAAAGGATTGATTTTTACTCATTAAGGCAAATGGTCCAAAAATCTTCAAATTATATCTAGAATTAATATTTAAAATTCTTTTAGAAAATCTTATCATCTAGAATGATTATCAATAATTATGGACATACAAAAAGCAGTTGAAACAATTTTGAAGATAAGCCCATCTGTCAGAGTAGTCAGTGTGGTAGATCTCAAAGGAAAAGTAGTATTTTCAGAACGTGCTAAGAAAGTGAAAATTTTAGTGTCAAAGAAGCAAAGCTTGGCATCACTAAAGGCAGCAGCAAATGATTGGAAACAACGAAAAAAACTTGTAAAAACGCTTGGTACATGCAAGTATGTTGTTGCAGAATATGACAAAGTAAAGAGGATAATTATGCCTGCAGGAAGAAATCATATTTTGTACATTACTACTACTGCATCTTTAGATCATAACAAAGTTGTTCGTAAGGTACGCTCTTTCAAGTAACCTTAACAATTTTATTTTTTTTTACTATTTTTTTTAGTGTATTAATTATTGATAAAATTATTTAGAGAAAATACAGATTGTTGATTATTTTTAGATGACACACAGAAATTACTTGAGTTTTCTTTTTCCAGTGCCTCTACCAGAACTAACCCACATACCTTTTGTGTCTGTTGCTTTAGTAGTTGGAATATCCCCAAACTTTATCTTTCCAGTTCCTCGTCCTGTTGAAATATACTTGTCTTTAGATGCTTCTTGTCTGGCTGCTTGAATTTTTTTAAACTCATTACCTGACCATTTTGAAGCATCACTATCAACCCAGATGAATCCTTTGCCTCGTCCACCTCGTATTCTTATTTTGACCATAACTATCACATATTGTATAGAAATTCTCATTAATAAAATTTTGAAAAAGCTCAATTTTTGGAAAATTTTTCGTATTAAATGATTTAATTAAATTATGTATAAAAAATTCAAATTATTTTCTTAGTGAGATGTTTTAGAATTTTTGTGATTCATAAAATAATGTAGGCCCTCGAGGGGAATCGAACCCCTGTCCGGGGATCCACAATCCCCTATACTAGCCACTGTACTACGAAGGCCACCAGAAAGAAAAATGGTTTATCCTGTAATAATCTTTGAGTTCCAATTGAAAATAGGACTGTAGATTTATTATTCACTAGTTATAATTTAGAATATGCGATTATGGTGGATTGCAATGGCGATAGCAATTGGACTTACATGGATTGGAATGAATTATCTACTTCCATTCAAATAGCCTCAAATTCAATAATGTTTTTCAATTTTACAATTAGAATTTTTACATAAAGTAATAGCGATCGCTTTAAATTTGTTGTATAAGGGTATTTTTCGACTTGAGAAAAGGATTCATTACCAATAGATTGCGTTCAGGTAAAAAATCTGTAGAGGTTTCTATTGAAAGTAAAATGGATACCATGCAAGGCGAGAAATTTGTATGGATTAATTTACAAAATCCAGATAGAAAAGAGGTTGAAGAATTAGCTCAAAAATACAATTTCAATGCATTAAACATTGAAGATTGTATGACTAAATTTGAACTTCCAAAACTAGACAGTTATGAAAACCATTTCTTTGTAATTTTGCATTTTCCACCACTAGCACAAAAAATAGGAATTTCAAAAAATAGTCAGTTATCCATGTTCCTTGGAAAAGATTTCATAATTACAGTCAATCAAGGAGATCTAAAACCTCTAGTTGAATTAGTAGAAATATGTAAAACAAATTCAGATCCACAAAGAAAAGAGAGATTATTAGGAAAATCCTCTGGTGTGTTACTTCACGAAATCATAGATGTACTAGTAGATGATCTTTTACATACGTCTAGAAAGATAATTGCAAATCTAGATGAAATGGAAGATAGAGTATTTGATGAAAAAAAACCAGTAGCAAGAAGTATTGCCCTACTTAGAAGAGAAATTAATAGATTAAGAAGGATAGCAAATCCATTAAAGAAATTTGTATTAGAAATTGCAAAAAATATTAAAAGATTTTCAGAAAGAGAAGATGAAGAACTAACGTTATTTTTTGATGATATTATTGACCACATAGACAAAGTAATTGAAACATTAGAAGAATCACGAGAAACTATGGAAATTTACAAAGATACAGATTTTGTGCTAAGTACCGAAAAAACAAACAAAGTACTTGCTGTACTAACAATTATCTTCACACTAGCAATTCCATCAACAGTAATTGGAACATTTTATGGAATGAATGTTAATTTGCCAGGAGGGGTGGGAGACAATTCAATGATCTTTGGTCCATTTACAACTTTGATAATTATTATTATTGCATCAGCAATTCCTGCGATCATGATGTTTGCGTATTTCAAAAAACTGGGCTGGATAACTAGTTAAAACAAGAAGGTTTTACAGGTTTTACAAATTTCATTAAAATTTAGGTAAATTCCAGCAAAGCACCCTAGATAAATACGAGATAATTTTATCATAATTTATGGTTAAAATCAAAGTACGAAGCGGGAGAGGTACAAGAATTATTGAAGTTGACAGTGATGCTACAAAGTGGACTGGCACTCAGTTTAAAGCAATTCAAGCAGCAAGGAAAAAAGCAGCTGAAGAAGCCGGAGCAAAATATGTGACCTCTGGTAGAGGAACTGGTAGGAAAAAACTATCTGACATTCCAGAACCAAAAGAGAGACCAGCGGCCAAACGCACAAAACACATCAGGTAGAGGCACTGGTTCAAGAAAAAGTAAGTGAATAAATACCAATTTTTCATTTTTAATATTTTTTTATTTTAAATCATTAACTAGAATTGATCTTACTAGATTTTGATATCAGGATTTCCAGCTTTGAGCTTTTCCCAATCTGCAAGAAAGTTTTCTAAACCAATTTTTGTCAATGGATGTTGCATCATCTTTTCTAATACTGCAGGAGGTAAAGTTACTACATCTGCTCCAATTTTTGCAGCATCAATTACATGTATTGGATGACGGATACTTGCAACGAGTATCTGTGTTTCAAAATCATAGTTGTCAAATATTTCTCTGATATCTTCAATTAGTTGCATTCCATCTTGGCCAATATCATCCAGTCTTCCAATAAATGGGCTAACATATTTTGCACCAGATTTTGCAGCAAGCAAAGCCTGATTTGGTGAAAATATCAATGTAACATTAACAGGAATTCCTTCTGATGAAAGTGACTTGCATGCTTTCAAACCATCAGGAGTCATAGGAACTTTAACTACAACATTATCCCCATATTCACGAAGACGTTTTCCTTCTTCCATCATTCCAGAATATTCTGTACTTAAAACTTCTAGACTCACATCACCTTTGATAATTTTTGTAATCTCTTCCATTGCATCTTTAGGATTACCTTTTTCTTTAGATAATAGAGAAGGGTTTGTTGTAATTCCATCTAGTAGTCCCATATCATTGAATTTTCTAATAGATTCTAGATTAGCAGTGTCAAGAAAAATTTTCATAATTTTTTGTTCCTAATTTCTTTGACTTGTTTTACCATATTAAAAGATGTTATTCCATGTTTTTCTAAGAGTAAAGGAACTTCGTTATCTCTAGCAGATTCACCAAACATATCTTGAGCACCAATTCTCTTTATTGGTACAGGATATGTTTCAGAAACAGATTCTGTAACAGCAGAACCCATGCCACCAAAAATATTATGTTCTTCAGTAGTAACTATACAACCAGTTTCTCTTGCTGCTTTTTCTAAAATTTCATTGTCAATTGGTTTTATTGAAAACATATCTAAAACTCTACAGGAAATACCTTCTTGCTTTAATAATTCAGCAGCATCTAAAGCCATGTTAACAGTAATTCCACATGCTGCAATGGTACAATCAGAACCATCTCTTAGAGTAATACCTTTTCCAATTTGAAAATCTTGAGATTCTGAATGAATCAAAGGAGTTTTTGATCTTGCCATTCTCATATAAAATGGCCCATACTCATTTGTCATTAAGTGAGTTAATTTGGAAACTGAAATAGTATCAGCTGGAATAAAAACACGGAAATTAGGAATTACTCTCATTATTGCAATGTCCTCAAGTTGTTGATGTGAACCACCATCAGGTCCAACAGTCAAGCCTCCATGAGAGACAACTAATTTCACATTAAGACCTTTTTTGCCTTGCGGTGAAGGATAAGCAATATTATTTCGAATTTGATCAACTGCCCTTCCTGGTAAAAATATTGCATAAGTACTAGCAAAAGAAATTTTTCCAGATGCTGCCAACCCGGCAGAAACTGTAACAAGATTTGCTTCAGCTATACCAACATTGAAAAATCTATCAGGAAATTCTTTTCCAAATCCAGAAGTCTTTAGTGAATCAGTTGTGTCTGCACCTAAAACTACAACATTTGGATTTTCTTTTCCAGCTTGAATCAAAGCTTTTGAAAATTCTGATCGCATATCAGTCATGATTTTTTCATTCAAATGTATCCTGCCTCCTGAGCAATTTTTTTAATTTGTTCTTGTTTTTCTCCTACAATATGCAAACCAATCCATTTATTCACTAAATCGTTTCCGCCTAACTCATGAGCTTTATCAAGTAAAATACTTCTTCTAGATTTTAAAATCACGTTTCTAAAGTCTCTAATTGCTGCGCGAACATCTTGTTGTCCAATAATTGCACCACCACCTACAAAGACACGAGCACCATCTGCAAATACTGAGCCAATGTTTTCAAGATTTATTCCCCCATCAGCCTCAATATAACCTGAAAAATTATGTTCATTTAGAATTGAATTTAATCTAGCCATCTTTGTGTGAGTTTCTTCAATGAATTTTTGACCAGATTTTCCAGGTACAACAGACATTACAATTAGTTGATCAAGTGAAGGTAAGAATTTGTAAGACCATTCAGGTAATTCAGTGTCAGGATTTATTGCAAAACCTATACCAACTTGATTTTGTTTTAATAAATCATGAATTTCTCCGAAACTAGATTCGTCAGTTACTTCAGCATGAACTGTAATAATGTCACTACCAGCATCAATGTAATCTCTAACATGTTTCACGGGTTCATTAATCATCAAGTGTGAATCAAATGGAATTACAGTAAGATGTCGTAGTTCTTTGATTTTAGTATGATCAAAAGTTTTGTTTGGAACAAACTGACCATCCATCACATCAAGATGAATATAATCAGCTCTACCAGAAACACATTTTTTAATTTCGTTTTCTAGATTTGACATATCACCTGCAATGATAGATGGTGCAATCATAAATTGTGAATTCAATTCATAATTAATTATAGGAACTATATCAGAATCAGGAGCTTTTCCGTGCCATAATGGATTATCTTCCATATGTTCTACAGATTTACCCTTAACTGTTCTTGATATTATAATTGTAGGAATTCCTTTTGTTGCATTTGCTTTTGCAATGGCAGAATCAATTTGTTCTACTCTATGTCCATCAATTTCAAGTACATTCCAGCCAAAGGATCTCCACTTATCACCAGTCTTCCAACGAGATGCATCTTTCCACATTTCAGAAAAATCATCACCTTCTAATGTTTCATCTAGTGGCATAATTTTTTCAGTGTATGAATCTTGTTGAATAAAATTTCTGTCAAGAAAAGCAGTAAGATTATCAACCTTGTATTTTGCAGCAGTCATCGCAGCCTCCCAAATTTGGCCCTCGTTTGACTCTCCATCTCCAATGATAGTATAAACATGATAATCTTTTGAATTAATTTTTGCAGCAAGTGCAACTCCCACAGAATAAGATAAACCCGTGCCTAAAGATCCACCACAAAATTCCACGCCTGGACATTTTAGGTCAGGATGTCCCTGTAATTTGCTGCCAAATTTTCTTAGAGTTTCAAGCTCCGATTCCGGAAAATATCCTGCAACTGCCATATTTGAAAACAAACCTGGAGCAGCATGACCTTTTGATAAGACCAATCGATCACGATCTTCCCATTGTGGGTTTTTAGGATCAAATTTCAGATATTTATAAAATAAACAACCCAAAATCTCAGCCATAGAGAAAGAACCCCCAGGATGACCTGAACCAGCAATATTTGTAGCCTTTATCACTAATTTACGGGCTTTGAGAATATTCTTCTTAATTTGATAATAATTAAGCCCCATCTAGATGATTATCTTTGTAAATTTAATAAAAATCTATTTCTAAAAAATTTTAATTTGATCGCCACTATAGAATATTATGGAAATAAAAGAAAATGTTCCAATCGTAGTTTATGATAATCAATGTTACTTGTGTGTAAAATTTGCTAGATTTGTTGATTTTTTTGCTAGAGGTAAAATGACAATGGTGGGACATTATTCAGACTTTGGAATAAAGATAAGAAATGAAATTTTAGATGAATCTGCATTAGACATGTTTTGGTTTATTGACAAAAAAAGAGCATATGGGGGAAGAGCAGCATTATTTCCATTAGTTAAATCAATTTTTTCAAAAAAAATAAAAAATGCATCAACTATAAAAGTTGATGAAAATTGTCAACAAGACTGTAAAACTGTAAAAGCAGTTTTTTTGAGATCATCAAGTCTGCTTACAAATAGTAGGAAAATAGATCTCTAGTAAATCTAAATAATACTTCAAAACTCAGACAGACAATGAAGATAAAAACTGAAAGTTCTACAAAAAAGAAAACACAACTACTTTGTGGTTTTGTGTTAGAAAATTCAAACAAGGTTTTAGGATTTGGAAAATTTGATGCTAAAACATCCTCAGCAATCAACCAATCTCTAAAAGATATGCAAGGAAAATTAGGAAAATTAAATATTATTCCAGTACCAGGAAAAAAATATGCGCAGAGGATTCTACTTGCAGGGTTAGGAAAAAAAGAAAATTTAACAAAAGATACTATCAGATTAGTTTCAGGTAAAATTGCACAAAAAGCAAGAGAATTAAAACTTAAAGAATTTTCAATAATTACACCTCCAAGTTTTGTAACTGATCAAATTTCATCAGTGTCTCAGATTGTTGAAGGTTCCAAAATGGCTCTTTACAGATTTGATAAATTCAAGGCAGAAAAAATTGATAATTCACCAGATCTAACAATCATAGTTTCTAAATCAAACAAAATATCACAAGCAGTCAAAATAGCTGTAATTGTTGCAGATGGTGCCATATTTACAAAAAGTATTGCTAATTTACCTCCAAACGAGTGTACTCCAAGTACATTAGTAAATTTTGCAAAAGCAATTTCCAAAAAGAACAAGATGAAATGCAGTATAATTTCTAAACCTGAATTAAAAAAGAAAGGTTTTGGTGGGATAACAGCCGTAGGTCAAGGAAGTAAAAATGAGCCAAAACTAATTGTTTTAGAACATAATCATGGAGCAAAAAATGAGAAACCAATTGTTCTAGTTGGTAAGGCGGTAACATTTGACACAGGAGGAATTTCGTTAAAGCCTGGTGATAGAATGGATGAAATGAAGTTTGACAAATGTGGTGGCTGTACAGTTCTTGGAATAATGAAAGCAGTTTCGGAATTAAAACTACCAATCAATGTTGTTGGAATTATTCCATCAGTTGAAAATATGCCTAGTGGCGAATCATATAGACCCGGAGATATCATAAAGTTGTATGGTGGAAAAACTGCAGAAATTCTCAACACAGATGCTGAGGGTAGATTAATTTTAGCAGATGCATTAGCATATGGAGAAAAACATTATTCACCAAAAGCAATTATTGATTTTGCAACTCTAACTGGAGCATGCATTGTAGCATTAGGTAACAATGTAGCAGGAATTGTATCAAACAATGAAAAACTAACTAAGAGAATTAATGAATCATCTAAAAAAACAATGGAAGAAGTTTGGGAACTCCCATTAAATCAAGACTATATGGATATGATAAAATCAGAAGTTGCAGATATGAAAAATATTGGAATTGGTAGGGCTGCCGGAACCATAACTGCTGCAGCATTTTTGAGAAATGCAATTGAAAATACTCCATGGACACATATTGATATTGCAGGAGTTGCATGGACACAAGTAGCTACAAAAGAAAAATCATACAATCCAAAGGGTGCTACAGGTTTTGGTGTAAGATTGATTCTAGATTATTTACAAAATTTGAAAAACTAATAACCTCTACTATTTCTATCAGGTGTACCAACATTTGGATTTCTAAAACCATGTTTTTCCATCATGTGATTTAAAAATCTAATATCATCAGAAAAAGATTCACCACATACAGTACAATTTTGCATTGAAATCACAATCAAACCAATTAATTGAATATTAAAAGATTGATTGAAAATTATAAAATGCCAGCACTGTTGCTTCCCAAGAGCTCTCGCATCTTAGTAACACAACAGCGACATTAGGTTTGACTTCCAAGTTCGGAATGGGATTGGGTCGCACCCTAACGCTATGGCCGGCTTGAAAAATGTTGTCAGATTCTCATCTATTAACGTAACGCCAGATTTCAAATATGCTCAAAATAGGTATAAAACAAAGAAAATACCGAGTTACGATATGACTCACAGGGTTGCTGTTTTAGATCAAGATCTCTGTCAGCCAAAAAAATGTGGTTTAGAGTGCATAAAATACTGTCCAATTAACAAATCAGGAGCAGATTGTATCATTATTAGTGAAGAATCGAAAAAAGCTCAGATCGATGAAGACATTTGTAATGGGTGTGGAATATGTGTCAAAGTATGTCCATTTGATGCAATAACTATTGTAAATCTAGCAAGTGAATTAGCTACAGATAAAATTCATCAGTATGGTCCAAATTCATTTCGTCTATTCAAACTACCTACTCCCAAGAAAGGAGCAGTTGTTGGGCTGCTAGGAAGAAATGGAATGGGGAAAAGCACTGTAGTCAACATATTATCAGGAAATATAAAACCAAATCTTGGTAGATATGAAAATCCACCTGAATGGGATGAGATTTTAAAATATTACAGTGGAACAGAACTTAAACAACATTTTGAAAAAATTGAACAAAAACAAATTCGTGCATCAATAAAACCACAACAGGTTCATCACATAGCACAAGCATTTGATGGAACAGGAAAAGAACTCATTGACAAATATGATGAAAGAGGTGTCTCTAGAAAATTAATCAAAGAATTAGGACTAGAGAATTCGATGGAACAGAATCTAAAAGAACTAAGTGGAGGTGAATTACAAAGATTAGCAGTAGCAACAGCAGCATCAAAAGATACAGAATTTTACTTTTTTGATGAACCATCATCATACAATGATGTTTTCCAAAGAATTGGAGTCGCTCGTGTAATTCAGAATTTAGCAAAAATTGGAAAGAGTGTAATGGTAGTTGAACATGATTTAACATTATTAGATTTTCTCAGTGATTATATCGAAGTGTTATACGGTGAACCTGCAGCATATGGAATTGTGTCAAGTGTTCTATCCACCAAAGTTGGAATCAATGTTTTTCTTGATGGATATTTACCAACAGAAAATGTTAGATTTAGAGACAAGAAATTTTCTTTTGATGTATCATCATCATCTACTGATGTATTTCAAGAAGGAAGTGATGTTATTACTTACCCAAAACTTGAAAAGAAATATCCTTCATTTTGTTTAACAATTGAGCCTGGTCGAGTTAGAAAAGGTGAAGTTCTAGGAATAATGGGTGCAAATGCACTTGGAAAGACAACTATGATGAAAATGATTGCAGGGGTTGAAAAACCAGATTCTGGTAGTATTGATAAGAAAATAAAGATAGCATACAAACCACAGTATCTTCAAAATGATATGGATGTAGAAGTGATTACATTATTAGATAAAGCAAATGGTAATCCAATTGAAGGTAGTCTTGAAGAAGAACAAATACTTGAACCGTTAAAAATTAAAAAATTATACAATAAATCAATCAAAAATCTTTCGGGAGGAGAATTACAAAAAGTTGCAGTTGTATCATGCTTATTACAAAAAGTAGATTTGTATGCATTAGATGAACCATCAGCATTTTTAGATGTAGAAGATAGGATTGCAGTAGCAAAATTTTTACAAAAATTTGTTCGTTCTTTTGGAAAATCAGCAATTGTGATAGATCATGATTTACAATTGATGGATCTGGTTTCTGATACAATGATAATCTTTGAGGGAGAATCAGGGATATCGGGTCAAGCCACATCCCCAATGCCAAAAGCAGATGCTATGAATAAATTTCTAAAATCACTTGACATGTCATTTAGAAGAGATGAAAGAAGTCTCAGACCACGTGTAAACAAACTAGATAGTAGATTAGATAAAAATCAGAAAGCATCTGGAAATTACTATTACAAGAATTGACTCGAATGTTAAAAAAAGCACTAGAAAATGCTCTCACATCAGAAGAAAGTGATGAGTTAATTTCAGCCTTTGACCAGATAGGAGATATAATTATTGTAAGAATTCCTGATTCTCTATTATCAAAGAAAAAAATTATTGGTGAAACTTTGCTAAATGAGGTAAAAGTTGCTAGAAGTGTTTTTTATCAGGCATCAGATGTGGAAGGAGATTTTCGTACAAGGAACCTAGAGATTCTCGCAGGAGATGAAAATACTGAAACGGAATATAGGGAATTTGGCTGTAGATTTTTAGTAGATGTTGAAAATGCATTTTTTTCACCTAGACTTTCTACAGAAAGAGAGAGGATTGCAAATTTAATTCAGGATGGAGAAGTAATTACTAACATGTTTGCAGGAGTAGGGATGTTCTCTATAATGGCTTCAAAAAAGAAAAAATGTACTGTATATAGTATTGACATTAATCCAGTTGCATCAAAGTTATGTGAAAAAAATATTGAGTTAAACAAGCTTGTTGGAAAAGTGTTTTCAATAAATGGTGATGCAACAGAAATTATCAAAGAGAAATTAGTTAACAAATCTGATAGGACGTTAATGTTGTTGCCTGAAAGATCTGATGAATTCTTAGAATCTGCAATAAATACAACTAAAAATGGAGGTATTATCCATTATTATTCACATATTCATGCAGACAAAAAATCAGAAGCAGGAAAACTCTCAGAAGAACATTATCTTCAAGTTACACCAGTGCAATCAGAAATACTAGGTTCAAAAATTGTCAGAGCAGTAGGTCCAAGATATTATCAAACAGTAGTAGATGTAAAAATTTCAAAATAGACTAATCATCTGATGTAATTGATGCAGATGTAGATTTTGTTGTAGCCATCACATATCCAATCCATGCAACTACTGCAAGTATTGCCCCTGCAAGCATTAATACAGACAATTGTAATACAATGGGACTCCATTCAGAAAGCATTAACAAATATGCATAAAGAAAGAATCCACCAATACAAAGAACAAAAATAGAAATTCCTGTTCCTTTGCGTTTGTCCATTACGAAGAATTTTTTGTGAGTTATTTATTGGTTTGAACTAATCTATTTCTATGGCCATAAGATATGCATCTTCACCATCTCGATAGTATACATTTAGTTGTTGTCTAATAACAAATCCAAGTTTTTCATATAGCCTTACAGCATCATTATTACTACATCGTACTTCCAAGTGAAATTCATCACAATTTTTTAATTTTATGCCCTTTACGGATTCTTCAACAAGAATTCTTCCTATTCCTTTCTTTCTATAATCATCAAGAACTGCAATTGATACTACATGACCTTTTTTTACAAAACCTAATTTCTTAAAATTTGAAAAACCATATTCAGTTTTACACATAATATAACCAACATGTTTTCCTCCAATTTCTGCAACTATGAATGCCTCAGGAACTTCTGCAAGCAAACTTTCATAGAAATAATCAGAATAATGTTCAGGGAGTGTTTTCAAATTAATTTCCATTACAGGAATCAGATCGCTTGGTTCTGCTCGTCTAATATTGCAATCACCTAATTGTCTTAGAATTACTTGCATGTTTTAGGATATTTGTATCAATATTTAATTTTAAACCAGAAAGCCATTTAATAGAAAGATTTAGTCTTAAACAGATGGAAGAGAATTCACAAGAAGAAGTTATTTCATTCGTAAATTCCATATTTGAAGTTGGTGATTTTATTAAAACAGAATTTTCATTAGAATTCAGAATTGAAGATATAGAATTCAAATCAAAGTTTGAGGATTTAGCAAGAAAATTAGAAAATCTGAATTATGTTTGTAAATTAGAAGAAATGAATGGTTCAAAATACATCATCATTCAAAAATTTACTCCAAAAAAACAGAGCAAATGGATGAATTCATCATGGACTCCTAGAATTTTGTTTGCAATTGTAATTTCATTTGTAATGATTGATGGATACTATAGGACATCTGGAACAAATTCAATTGTAGAGATTGGGGATCCTCTAGCAATGGCAGGGATCTATACATTATCTTTGTTAGGAATTTTAGGAATTCATGAATTGGGACATATTATTGCGTCCAAGGCGCATAAACTAAAAACAACTTGGCCATTTTTTATTCCAGGATTACCTATAATTGGAATTCCTACATTTGGTGCATTTATCCAAGCAAAAGGGTTGACGATTAATAGAGAAATTTTATTTGATGTTGCTATTGCAGGTCCAATTGCAGGACTAGTAATTGCAGTAATTGTTTCAATTTATGGAGCATATACTGCACCAATTTTAGATCCAGAGATTGCTGCAGAATTATTTGCAGAATCTAAATTAATTGAATGGAACATGGGAGAGCCATTGTTAATGACTGCTAGTTTAGCAATGTTCGGTAAAGGGGGGGTTGGACATGAGGTCATTATGACTCCTATAATGTTTGCAGCATGGATTGGATTTTTAATTACATTTTTGAATTTATTGCCCGCATGGCAATTAGATGGAGGACATATGGCACGAACATTACTTGGCCCAAAGATGCACAAATATGCAACTTATGGGAGTATGATAATTCTTGTTTTGTTAAATTATTGGATGATGGCAATATTGATTCTCATAATGAGTTCAAGAAGTCCTAGTGCGTCTCCACTAGATAATGTTTCACCACTTTCAAGAAACAGAAAACTTGCATACGTTGGAATAATAGGATTAGCAATTTTATGTGCACCATTACCATCAGGTTTTATGTCCAGTATTTTACCTTAACAAAAGTCTAGCACTATCTGTAACAACTACAACTTTTTGTTTTGCACCTTGTGTTTTAAGAATATAATCTAGTGAGTATTTTATGCCTTGCAAAGAAATCATGTTAAGTTTCTTTGCATAAAATTCTGGAAGAATTGAAACTAGACTAATTTGAAAATTCTTTTGAACTTCTGAAAGAAATAACAAATCTTCCATTCCACTAATGTATTTTATAGGATTTTGAAGTTGTTCTATCGTTAATCTATCTTCAATGTATTGTTGAATAGCATCAGAACCTAAACCATTTTTACATTCAGCTACTAAAATAGCAAGACCATCTTTTTTGATTGTATTTGAACAATTCCAAAGTGAAGATAAAGATTTTCCTAGATTATCATTACTGGAATCTTTGCCAGTACTAATTATCATTGTTTTATGTTGACCTATATCTTTTATTGAATGGGATTCCATAATTTTTGTTGCAGAAAGAGTTTCTGAAGGATGACCTATAGAAAAATCAATGATACCTTGAGAATTTGCAACTATTTCAATTCCCTGAATTTCAAAATTATTTGTGAATTTTTTTGCTTCATCTAAACTTTCAGGATATTGACCAGGAGATGGAAGGTTTCCTTGCCTTTTTGCATATGCTGAAAGCATTGATTCTTGACCAAATTTTTTGATTAGGCGAGTAGAAATGGTTTCATAACCAAATAGTCCATCAAATTCCATTTCAGCCATGAAAACAAGATTGGTATTTGAAATATCAACATCATCAAATTCGTTAATTGAACTTCCTTCAGGTAATCCCGCTTTAACTAAATTTAGTATTTTTTTATCAGTTAAAATTTTTGGAAAAGGTTTTGATTTTTGCTCACACAAAGTAAACAATGATGAAATAATTTTTTGAATAGATTTTGAATTATGTAAAACTACAAGTTCCATTGGTTTTGATAAATCAAGTGTATTGAGTTTTTCATTAATCGCTGAATCTTCCAAAATTTTACCTTCAGAATCAATTTTTTGCTCTAAATTCTCTGCTCTTATATCCAAAACAACGTCTGTAATACCATAATTTAACCAGATTTCAGGCATAATTCATACTCAATACAAACCAAAATAAATCCAGTGTAGTTAATTTTGGTATGGAATTTGTTAAAGAGTTTGCAACATTTTTGCATCAAAATGGCATTATAAAATTTGGAGAATTTACACTCGCTAGTGGAAAAAAGAGTTCATACTATGTAGATTTGAGACTAGTTCCAAGCTATCCTCATGAATTTAGAAAAATGGTAAAATTTCTTGAAAATGAGATTGCACAAAATATTGGATTAGATAAATTTGATTCTATTGTTTCAGTTCCAACAGGTGGTTTGATAATTGCATCAGCATTGGCTATTGAAACAGTAAAGCCACTAATCTATGTAAGAAGTAAAGCAAAAGATTATGGAACTTCAAAATTAGTTGAAGGGAAAATTCATGATGGAATGAAAGTGATCATGATAGATGATGTTGCAACTACTGGCGGTTCAGTTGCAAATGCAATAAAATCGCTAAAAGAAGTCAACGTTTCAGTAAAAGATGCATATGTAATTGTTAATAGAATGGAGGGAGCAGATGAGGCTTTGTCTAAATTAGGAGTAAAGATGCATTCAATACTAAATATTTTACAAATTACAGAAGAATTGTATAAACAAAATCTTGTAGATGAAAATATTTTAGAAAAAGTAAAAAATCAAATCAGTAAGTGAGTTATGGCAGCTCAGACAAATGCCTTCCAATCATCATTCAGATATAACTCTGATTCTTCATTGCAGCCAGTAAATTTTAGATTTGCTTGTTTTAAAACTAATGGAAATTATATGGGCCCGAAGGGCTTCGATCCCTTGGCTCACCGGTTATGAGCCGGTTACTCTACCAAGCTGAGTTACGGGCCCCAAGCAGATGAATTTTTTCTTAGATATAAAATGTTAGGAGATTAACAGTATTCTTCATAGCAACTATCAAGTAACAAGTTTTGTGCAGAAATGGATTTGTCTGCAATTTCAAGCAAGTTATTAGAGTCAGTTGAAGATTTTTCTAGTATAGTTCTCCATAATGCAGAATGTCTAATGTCTGCTTCTGTATGGAGTTTGAAGTATTCTGTCGCTTCATCATCAGTAATTCCATAAAATTTTGCTAGTCCATCAAGTTTTGTTTGGCTGATTTTGGGAATTTCTTTTTCAAAAGCATACATTGCACATGCACCACCCTCATAGGTATTCATTAATTCATTCAAATCAGAGACAGCCTTTCTGGTTTTAGTTAATCCAGTGTATTGAATTAGTTCACCTTCAGATACACCAATTTCTCCTGCAAAGTCGATCCACAATTGAACATGATCAGATTCTTCTTGTTGGTTTGCAATCAATTCACTAATTGCTGAATCAGGTGCTTTTTCAATTATTGGAGTCATAAAAGATGGAACTGCTTTTACAAGTTGAAAATATTCTTTTGAATAACCTGCTAAAGTGTCCTGTGATAATTTTCCATCAGACCACATTTGGTAAAATGGATGCTTTAGTAAACTTCTTGTCTCAATCATTTCATCAATTTTTTTTATTATATTCATGTTTCATCTCCAAATGTACCAATAAAAAATCTTTGTGGTTTACAAAAGATTTTATGGACAAAATACTGAATTTTCTTGGGTTCCAGTGGTGTAGACCGGTCAAGCATTCTGCCCTTTCAAGGCAGAGATCCCGGGTTCAAAATCA
>Ga0209988_10000622_pt1 | contig 22330 bp, 24 predicted proteins | sample N075metaG_FD_183115 | JGI IMG/M metagenome (GOLD analysis project Ga0209988, IMG submission 183115) | Deep subsurface microbial communities from Kermadec Trench to uncover new lineages of life (NeLLi) - N075 metaG (SPAdes) (version 2) | ecosystem: Environmental > Aquatic > Marine > Ocean trench... | reverse complement strand
GCAGGCACAAGACAAGCCAAATATGCTAATAATCTGGGGCGACGATATCGGCCAGAGCAACATTAGCGCCTACACTTTCGGGCTGATGGGCTATAGAACACCCAATATCGACCGCATCGCAAAAGAAGGCATGATGTTTACCGATTACTACGGCGAGCAATCGTGTACAGCAGGGCGGTCGTCCTACATCACCGGCCAGAGTGTGTACCGCACGGGTCTTTCAAAAGTCGGCTTGCCGGGCGCGGATCTTGGCATGCAGATAGAGGACCCGAATATTCCTGGCCTGCTCAAAGCCTACGGTTACGTCACGGGGCAGTTTGGCAAGAATCACTTTGGCGATCAGGACCGGCATTTGCCGACCAACCACGGTTTCGATGAGTTTCTTGGCAACCTGTATCACCTCAATGCCGAAGAAGAGCCTGAGAACGAAGACTATCCAGGGGATGTCGTGCTACCGAACGGCCAGACATTTCAAGAACGATTCGGCCCGCGCGGTGTCATCCACTCCTACGCCGGTGGAGAAATTGAGGACACCGGACCGCTGACCAAGAAACGTATGGAAACAATCGACGACGAGACGATCGCCGCCTCTATCAAATTTATCAAACAAGCGAATGCCGATGGCAAGCCCTTCTACGTATGGTGGAATGGCACTCGCATGCACTTCCGTACTCACGTCAAAGAAGAGCTGCGCGGAATATCGGGGCAGGACGAATACGGTGATGGCATGGTCGAACACGACATGCACGTCGGCCAGCTACTGGATCTTCTGGACGAACTGGGCATCGCCGACAATACGATTGTGCAGTACTCGACGGATAACGGTCCTCACATGAACACGTGGCCGGATGCCGCTTCATCGCCCTTCTTTGGTGAGAAAAACACCAACTGGGAAGGTGGCTGGCGCGTGCCATCAATGGTTCGCTGGCCGGGAAGGATCGAGGCCGGCAGTGTATCCAACGAAATCATGCACCACATGGACTGGATGCCGACGTTGTTGGCCGCCGCCGGCGCGACGAACATCAAGGAGCGACTCAAGAAAGGTGGGGTTCGCTCTATCGGCCGAACCTACAAAGTGCACCTGGACGGTTACAACTTCCTGCCGCATCTGACGGGCGAGGAAGAAAGTGGACCGCGTCACGAGATCTTTTACTTCGCAGACACGGGTGAATTGACCGCTTTGCGCTATGACGACTGGAAATTGATTTTTCTGGAGCAGAAGGAATACAACACTCTCCGAGCATGGATCGAACCATGGACAGAGTTGCGTGTACCCTTAATCACGAATCTTCGACGAGATCCGTATGAGCGAGCCCATGTGACGTCCAACACGTACCTGGACTGGATGATGGACCGGGTATTCTTCCTGGTACCCGCACAAACTTATGTCGGAAACTTCCTCAGTACTTTCGTCGAATTTCCACCGCGACAAAAACCAGCGAGCTTTAGTATCGACCAGGTGATGGAAAAAATGATGAATGCCGGTGGTTCGAAGTAGCAAGAAATAACCAAGCCTGAATAAAAGGCGGGCTGCCAGCCCGCCTTTTTTCGCTGTACTAAAGAGGGATCTCAAATGTGGATTGCGATCAGAGTTGCAGCCGCAATACTCGCTATTGCTACGAGTTCGTGTGGGGCCACTGACCCGCCTAATTCACAAATCGATTCCCGGAATACCGAGCCCAATCGCCCCAGGCTGGTGCTGCAAATAACCGTCGATCAGCTTCGCGGTGATTTGCCGACTCGTTATTACGATCGGCTTGGTGATGGCGGATTTCGCTACTTATGGGAGAACGGTGTTGTTTATCGCAACGCGCACCATGCGCATGCGAATACAGAGACCATTGTTGGTCATGCGACTCTCGCGACCGGGGCACATCCGTCCGGTCACGGCATGGTCGGCAATCTCTGGTTCGATCGCGAAACGGGATACACAACGTATAACGTCGAGGATTCCAATTATCGTTTGTTGACTGTGGGCGCTGGCGTCGACAAAGACGCCGAGATCGATCCGACTCAGAGGGCGGCACGTAGCGAGGGTCGGTCACCTGCCGCAATACTGGTCTCGACCTTTTCGGACGAACTCCGCAGCAGTACCGGTGGCAAGGCTAAGGTCATCAGTGTTTCGGTCAAGGACCGCGGCGCCATCTCAATGGCTGGCCATACCGGAACAGCGTACTGGTTTTCAAAGGCCGGTGGTGAGTTTATTACGAGCACTTATTATCTCGACCAGTACCCTGATTGGGTTGATGCGTTCAATGCGCAACAACCGGCCCAGCAGTTCGCAAATACGAGTTGGGATCTGTTGCACGAACAGGGCAGCTACCTGTTTGCCGAGACGGACGATCGCGAGTGGGAAGCCGATGTTGCCGGATTCGGCCGCGTGTTCCCGCACAACTACGGCGACGGCACCAGTCGCTACTTCACTACCTGGCTCACACTCAGCCCAGCTGGCGACAAACTCGTACTTGATTTCGCCAAGCAGGCGCTGGTGGAAGAGCAACTCGGTGCAGACGATATCACCGATTATCTCAGCGTCAGCTTTTCGGCGACCGACTACGTCGGGCACGTATTCGGCCCATCAAGTCTGGAAGGTGAAGACAACATACTGCAACTCGATCGTACGCTGGCCGAACTGCTTGCGTTTGTTGACGAAAAGGTGGGGCTCCCGAATACGCTTATTGTTTTGTCGGCCGACCATGGCGGCCCTGACGCACCCGGCTATTTAAATGCTCTTGGAATCCCGGCCGGATATGTCGATCCGAGCAGCTGGGAAAAAGACGCTGCTATAGCGCGTATTGAGGATCGGTTTGAGCTATCGGGCAGCCTTATCGAGACTTACGATCATCCGTATTTGTATTTTAGCGCTGAGGTAAAAAACAACACAAGTATTGATCACGAGGCACTCGAGGCTGCCGTCGTTGAAGAGCTATCGAAGTTCCCCGGCGTATCACTCGCCGTGTCGAGCTCAGCTCTTCGAAAAGGGAATCTGCCCGATACAGATCTGATGCGCGCGGTCATCAACAACTTTCACCCGAAGCGCTCCGGCGACGTGTTTATCGTATTCGAGCCTAACTGGTTCATCAATGATTTTGATGGTTTGACTGTTGCATCCACGCATGGCTCACCGTGGAACTATGACACTCACGTGCCGATTGTGTTCGCGGGTGCAGGTCTGCAACCGATGATCGTCGATCGACGGGTTCATACCGTCGACATCGCGCCAACCTTGTCGACGATTCTCGGTATAAAAATGCCATCCGGATCAGTTGGCGAACCGCTCACTGAAGTAAGCACAGAATATAGGCTACATATGATTACACCGCCGACAAACCCGTAATATGGAGAAGCGAATGATGAAAAGATCAACTTGGTTGTTTGCTAGTGCTGTCTTGTTGTCCATTGCAGGCCTGGCAGAGGCGCAAAAATCGGCAGGCGAACATATCGATGATTCGATGACGACCGCGAGGGTCAAAATGGCACTGTTGCAACAGTCAGTGAAGGACGCCACCGACATAAACGTGGAAACCTCCAAAGGCGTCGTGCAGCTTGCCGGCTGGGTAGGATCAGGAGAAATCAAGGCGCAAGCCGCGAAGACAGCGTCGGAGACAGAAGGCGTCGAAGCGGTCAGCAATCGCCTGCAGATAAGCACTGGGAAACGTAGTGCGGGCAGGGCGCTCGATGACACAATCCTGGCCGCGAAAGCAAAACTGGAGCTCGCGGAAAACGATAGCACCAACGCTATAAGAATTAATGTAGAGGTCCGCAACGGGAATGTAGAATTAAGTGGCTTCGTGAACACCTATGAGGAACGCGATGCTGCGGTCAGTCTCGTCGCTGCCGTTGACGGCGTCGGGGAAGTTATTAATTCGATCGACGTGACGCGTTAAGGCTGCCATACATTATAAGAACAGCAGGAGAGGATCATGAATACAGCAGATGTATTGAGGCCGATCACGAAAATTGGGGGACTAGTGCGCCTGTTCGGCGTCGGATTACTAGTCCTGGGGGCGTTGTCTGTATGGGCGCCGCAATTCTCCGGTATGACAGTGAGCGTGATTGTCGGCATCGTATTAATTCTCGGCGGAATCATGCGAACTACGTTCGCCTGGCTATCGCCGGGCTGGGGCTCGCTATTCATGAAAATGCTTGTCGGTATTCTCACGATTATTGCCGGCGCGTATATGATCGCCAAGCCGGAAGTCGGGTCGCAGGCGCTGGCGGTGGTTCTGGTTTTCTACCTGTTTGCAGACGGAATCACAACGCTGCTCATCGCAACGCGACTTCCACCCGCCGCCGGCGGGGCCTGGATGATGATAGGTGCCGTTGCGAGTTTGCTGATCGGTGTCCTAATGTGGATGCAATGGCCGGCATCCGGTGAACTCGCGGTCGGGGTCCTTATCGGCATTAAGCTAATGCTGGATGGTGTAACTTTGATCGGAGTAGGCTCAGCTGCCAAAGCCGCGGGCTGATGCAGTATGCGATATGGAAGTACCCGGTTCATTGGCTGGCCTATGGATTCGGCACTGGTCTCGTACCGTTTGCGCCGGGCACTTTCGGCAGTCTCATTGGACTTGCAGTATTTTGGTTCATGGCATCGATGTCGCCGTTACCGTATGCCATCGTCGTCGGAGCGATGTTTGCCGCAGGAATATTTATCTGCGGACAAACGGCGCGTGATGTTGGCGCCGTCGATCCCGGATTTATTGTCTACGATGAAGTTGTCGGATTTCTCGTCGCGATGTACCTGCTGCCGGCCGAATGGCGCTGGTTAGTGGGCGGATTCGTCGTCTACCGCGTGTTCGATATCTGGAAACCGTTTCCGATCCACTGGGTTGAGGACAAGCTGGGCCTTGGGTCCGGCATCATGACAGACGATGTCATTGCCGGTGTTTACACATTCATCGTGTTGCACATCGTGCGACTACTGATCGACCGATTCGTTACGTGAGGAAGAATTATGACGGATACCACTGTATTGATCTTGCATCGCAAGTCTGCGAATGAGCCCAACGTAAAGGAAGCAGTCAAGACGGTTAGGAAAGAGGGCTATGACCTGCGTGTTCTCGTACCATTCAACAAGTCAGAGAAACCTCGTATCTTGCATGAGGCCCTTGAGCGCGGCGCTACACGAATCATAGCGGGCGGCGGGGACGGAACGATCAATGCCATTGCGAATGCACTTATTGGAAACGGCAAGGTCAAGCCTGACGTAACACTGGGCATCTGCCCGCTGGGTACCGCAAACGACTTTGCCCGTGGCTGTGGATTACCAGTCGACGATCTTGCAGAATGCTTGCGCATCGGCTGCGCAAGGCAAGGGCGTGAAATCGATGTCGGTGTGCTGAACGGCCGGAATTTTGTCAATGTGGCAAGCCTTGGTTTCGGCGCCGAGATTACGGCGACGACGCCGATCAAGCTGAAGAAAGCGTTGGGAGGTGCTGCCTACACATTGATGGGCATGGTCAAGGCGATGAATCTGTCTCCCTACGAATGTCGCGTGGTCATCCCGGGAGAGGAGACTATTCATGGCAGCATGCTATTTGCAGCAGTGGGCAACAACCATTATGCCGGCGGCGGTTTCGATGTCGCGCCCTTGTCCAAGATCGACGATGGTCTACTCGACCTCGTGGCGATCAGGTCTGATCGCGGCATACAACTGACAAACATCAACAAGGAACTCGAAGACCCAATGAACCCGGACAATGTGCATATTGCTTATCGTCAACTCGCCGAGTTTACAATCGAGTCCGACCAAAAATTGCACTGCAATCTTGACGGTGAACCGGTGCAGAAAAAGAAACTTCGATTTAGCATTCGCCCCCTACACCTGCGCGTTGCTTTCTGAATTTAGTGCTCATTGAACATGCTGTCGCCAATTATCGCCAGATTGTCCAAACTTCACGATTGGGCGATCGAACGACCTTACGTCGGCATACTGGTGCGCGCCAGCGATAAGGGAATTGAGAACCAGGGTAGGGATTCCGCCGCAAGTATTGCGTACTACACGTTATTGTCACTATTTCCGTTGATCTTGGGCCTCGTCTCAATCGGTGGTTTCTTCCTGAAGTCGGAAGTGATCCAGCTGCGGGTAAACGACCTGATTGTTGAGTTGCTTCCGGTCAGCGCCGAATTCGTTACGCGGAATATTGACTCACTGGTTCGAATTCGTGGCGCTGCGGGCATTACGAGCGGAATTGTACTGCTATGGTCGGCAAGTAAGATGGTTGGCGCTCTAAGCCGGGCGATTAATCGTGCCCTGGGAATGAAGCGCAACTACGCTATCTATCTGTCGTCGTTACGCTACTTCGCGCTGACCTTGACCGTAGCAGTTTTGGTCCTCCTGACGTTGGCTGTCGCGCCAGCCGCCGAATTGCTGTCGGAGTTGCAACTGGACTTGCTCGGCAAGCGATGGAATACCGCCCTGGATGTGATCGCCAACCGCACGGTGGGCTTCCTTGTTACTGGATTTATGGTCGGAGCTGTTTACACGTTGATGCCTTATCAGCGCTTGCTCTGGCGCGAGCTTCTACCTGGATTGCTGGTTTCGATCTTCTTGATTGAACTCGGCAAGTCAGTGTTCGTTTGGTATGTGGAAACGGCTGCCAATTACAGTGCCGTGTATGGGTCTGTTACCTCGATTATTGTATTATTGATATGGCTGTATTTCTCGGCACGCGTTGTGCTTTTCGGCGCAGAAGTTATTAACGTCAGCAGAAATCACGAATGAAGAGCATAGAAATAGAATTTACAGTTCTCGAAATAGAGAGAGTCGTTCAGATACCTGGACTCTGTCAATCTGATTGGTGCCCAGAAGAGGACTTGAACCTCCACTACCTTGCGATAACCAGCACCTGAAGCTGGCGCGTCTACCAATTCCGCCACCTGGGCATTTCACAAACCAATCAGGATTTCGAACATCTATGTTACCAGACCGCATGCCGGGCATGAGCGATGTCATTCGCACCTGCCGGAACCGCTTACAATTGCGATTCCCACGGGCCGCGCACTGTACCCAATGGCGGCGGACGAATCAATCAATTGCAAAATATCCATGTTTCACGGTGATCGCGTCGCCACAAAAATCGGCATCCGGGTGGCAGCATATTTGTGACCGCTTCTTCATCCAATTCGCGACCATTTCAGGAGGTGCTTGAGATCATCTGCCATGTCGCCCGGAACTGTATCGGGCGAAAAATACATCATCAGGTTGTCAAGTGGGTCGACCAGGTAGATGCCTCCTGCTGCAAGGTCTTTTGGCCGGCTCCTGTGCAGCAACTTGCCCAGATCTTTATCGCTTATTTTTATCAAGCCGCGATGCTGTTCCACAAGATTCACGGCATCCGGCGGTAATTCACCGTGCAGGAAAACGCGGCCAACTCTGTCTATATTCTTGCCGAGCATGAGCCGGATCTGCCGCATTCGGTGCAGCGCGTTGTGGCAGGTCTCGTCGCAGCGCGTCTCATTCATATAAAGCAATCTCCAGCGTGTTTCAGTCGCGTTCAATATTGCTGCGGAACTCGGCAGGAATTCCCGGAGATTGATGACAGGGTCGATAAGTGTGCCATGATTGGTGCTGCCAGTCGGTTGCAACCGGCCGGTCGTGTACATCAGGGTTGCAACGATGAGCGGCCCGAAGAACGCGAGCACGATGATCCCGAAATGCAATCGACTGCGCTTAATGGCTTGTTGAGTCACGACTTCGCCATTTTCGAAGGTGCCAGACAAGTATTGCAAGAATCGTCGCTGCCATTGCAAACCATTGAAAAGCATATCCATAATGCATCATTGGTCCACTGATGTCGGGTTGCCAGCGACGCGCAAAACCGTCTTTCTCATCGGGACTCATCAATAACACGACGGGCAATACCGGTTCCGCAAGTTCTGTCGCGAATTCATCGAGGATCGGAAAAACCGCGATCCTGGGCCAGTCTTTCGATCCTTCGAACGCCTCGCCGGGACGAATGCCAACTCTCGGCAAATGACCGGCCATGCCGCGAACCGTTCGCTGGCTCGCGTCAACATCGATGGTTGGTGCGCTGCTTTTGAACGCGTCTTTGGGAACCCAGCCACGATTAACCAGCAATAGATTGTCGTGGATGCTGGTTCGAAACGGCGTAATGACGTAGTAACCCTGGCGACTGTTTAACGCAATGTTATCAATCAGAACCTGTTGGTCGCCAAGAAACCGGCCGTCAACCTGAATGCGATCGAATGCAGCGAGAGAGTCGAAGTTTTCCGTTGCCGCATACGGCGCATCGCCGCCAAATAAATCGAGTAACGTCTTTTTCTCCGCTGCCCGATCAAGCTGCCAAAAGGCGAGAAAAACGAACAGTGCAATAAAAACAATCCCGGCAACAGGCGGAGTGTATTTGCGGACCAGCGGATTTTCCATCAAGTCGTCTATCACGAAATACTCTCATGCGTCGATTGACGCGCATTCTGCCACACCCTGATTCAATTTGAACGGGTCGTTCAGGTTCAGCCTTGCAACATAAATATCAGGATGAAACCGCCGTAAGACACCAGTGCGATTACGGCCAAAATGATCGCCATCCTGCGAATAGACTTCTTGTTCTGTACGTTGTCCACAATATGTTTCCCCACTATGGAATCGCAGTGCGCGGAATTGTTAAACAGAGATTCTCGGCCCATCGGTTCCATGCAGTCACCATGATATATCTCGTCGCTGCAGTAGTCGATCAACTCCTCCATTTTGGAGTTTTCCGAAGTCTGGAGTAGCATGGTCGGCCAGCGGGCGTGACAAAAGCGAATACGCGCGGCCGCCCGACAGTACTGGGGGAGTCTCATGGCAAAAGCAATGCTAGGTTTTATCATCGCCGTTTTGCTGACTATTACGGCGGCTGGAATCGCATACGACATTAAAGTCGGCCAGGGTGTTGAGCCAGGCAATGTGGCCTACGCGCACAACAAAATGGAATTTATCAGCTGGAACAAGCAAAAATGGACGACCTGGATTCACGGTGACACTTTCGAGCAGATACCGGAAAATACCGGAAATTGGAGTCGTCATTCGAATAAGACCATCGCTTTTACCGATTGGGACGGCGAGCATTGGCAGGCGAAAATCGACAGCGGTGAATTCCTGCTTGCCTATCGCGGCAACTGGCAGGGACCCCTCGAACGCTCCGCAGCGATTCGATATCGCGATTGGTCGGGTGACAATCAAATACGTACAGTCGCGGACATTCGACGATAGGGTACTTTCCTCCTGCCAGGTTTTAGCCTATGCTACATTCAATTGACAAAACGGCTTAGGGAGAACAAACAAGAAAAATGCGCTAGCAACACTCTACTGGTAAACCCAGGGACGGATGTAATACAGCCGTAAGACAAACAATAATTCGATCAAGCTTGGGCACGACCGAATAATTAATCCACGTAGAGATAGTGCAGGCCTCAGAGGCCGACAACAGTATTGGGGGGGCAATCGTTGCGAACGGCCTCGAAGAAAAGTGCGGCGAGAAGCATGACTTCTCATGCCGGCGGGCTAAAGAGCGGCCTGGCGATTCTGATCCTGTGGGGACTTCCCCACGTTTCGATCGCGGCGAAGCTCGACATGCGCCCGGGCGTTACCGAAATGAGCATGCGCATTCAGCAGATTCACCACATGGGTCTGTGGGTGTGTATCGTTGTCGGCGTCATCGTCTTTGGGGTGATGTTTTACACGATGTTCGCACATCGTCGTTCAAGACATCCCGTACCCGCGACTTTCAGTCACAGCACGCTGGTTGAATTCATCTGGACGCTGATTCCCGTATTGATTCTTGTTGTGATGGCTTTTCCGGCAACGACCGCTCTGCTCGACATCGAAAACAACGACGATTCAGACCTTACGATTCTGATTACGGGATCACAATGGAAATGGAATTATCGGTATCTCGAATCGGGTATTAGCTACTACAGCAATATCGCCACACCCCAGGAGCAAATAGATAACCTCGAGCCAAAGGACGAGTACTACCTGCTCGATGCCGACAATCCGCTGGTATTGCCGACAAACAAGAAAATCCGCTTTCTGGTCACGTCCGATGACGTCATTCATTCCTGGTGGGTTCCAGATTTTGCGGTAAAGCAGGATGCCATCCCGGGATTCATCAACGAGGCATGGGCTATCATTCCGACGCCAGGCACGTACCGGGGCCAGTGTGCTGAGTTGTGCGGCAAAGGCCATGGGTTCATGCCGATCGAGGTCGAAGTCAGGCCGGAAGGCGAATTCGACCAGTGGATCGAGGATCAGAGAATTGCAGCGGAACTGGCCAGCGGTGCAGCTGTTGCGGCTCGCGCCAAGACCTGGACGATGGAAGAGCTTCTGCCGATCGGCCAGGAAACGTTTATCAAACACTGCGCGACTTGTCACGAGCGCGATGGCATGGGTCAGGGAAGCAAATACCCGGCGCTGAACGACAGTCCCATCGCCACGGGCCTGATAGCCGATCATCTCGACCGCGTGATGAACGGCAAAGCCGACACCGAAATGCAGTCGTGGGCGCCGCAGCTTTCAGACCTGGAAATAGCAGCAGTAATTACCTACGAGCGCAATAGCTGGGATAACGATACGGGCGACGTTATTCAACCGATCACGGTTTACGAGGCAAGATGATGGCCGCATACGCAGATACCGCAAACGCACGCCATCATCCGCTGATCGCTTTCGCCCGCCGTTGGCTATTCACCACCAACCACAAAGAAATCGGGACTCTGTACCTGTGGTTGAGTTTCACGTTATTTTTCATTGCGGGCGGTATGGCAATGGTCATGCGGTTGGAATTGTTCGAGCCCGGAATTCAGTTCGTGCAACCGGAATTCTACAACCAGGTCCTGACATTGCACGGGCTGATCATGGTATTCGGCGTGGTGATGCCAGCGTTTGTTGGCCTGGCCAACTGGATGATCCCGATGATGATTGGCGCACCGGACATGGCGTTGCCGCGCATGAATAATTTCAGCTTCTGGATCCTGCCTTTCGCATTCACGCTGTTACTGTCTACGTTGTTCATGGAAGGCGGTGCGCCGAATTTCGGCTGGACTTTCTACGCGCCGTTGTCCACTACCTACGGGCCGCCAAGCACCGACTTTTTTATTCTTGGTGTCCACATGATGGGTATCTCATCCATCATGGGTGCGATCAATATCATCGTGACGATCGTCAATCTGCGTGCGCCGGGCATGACCTACATGAAGATGCCGCTGTTCGTATGGACCTGGTTCATCACTGCGTTTTTGTTGATCATGGTAATGCCTGTGTTGGCGGGTATTGTGACCATGATGCTGACTGATCGACACTTCGGAACGAGTTTCTTTGAGGCGTCGGGTGGTGGCGATCCGGTGATGTTCCAGCACATATTCTGGTTTTTCGGGCATCCGGAAGTCTACATCATGATCTTGCCGGGCTTCGGAATCGCATCGCAGATTATCCCTACCTTCTCACGCAAGAAGTTATTCGGATACACGTCAATGGTCTGGGCGACGGTAACTATCGCTGTCCTGTCGTTCATCGTATGGGGCCATCACATGTTCACGACCGGTATGCCGGTGGCGGGTGAACTGTTTTTCATGTTTGCCACGATGTTGATAGCGGTGCCGACGGGCGTAAAAGTGTTCAACTGGGTGGCCACGATGTGGCGCGGCTCGATCACTTTCGAAACACCGATGCTGTTTGCGATCGGCTTCGTCATGATGTTCACAATCGGCGGATTCTCCGGGCTCATGCTGGCGCTGGTGCCGGCCGATTTTCAATATCACGACACGTTTTTTGTGGTTGCGCACTTTCATTACGTGCTCTATCCGGGCGCCATTTTTGGGACGATGGCGGCGGTTTACTACTGGCTGCCGAAATGGTGCGGCCACATGTACGATGAGCGACTCGGAAGAATTCACTTCTGGACGGCGACCCTTGCCGTCAACCTGACCTTCTTCCCAATGCATTTCACCGGGCTTGCAGGCATGCCGCGACGAATTCCGGACTACTCATTGCAGTTTGCGGACTTCAATATGGTGTCGAGCATCGGCGCCGGATTGCTTGGTTTGACGCAGATTCTGTTCCTGTACATCGTGATTAAAACCATCCGCGGCGGCGTCAAAGCGACCGACCAGGTATGGGAAGGTGCCGAGGGGCTGGAGTGGACGGTTCCATCGCCGGCGCCGCATCACACATTCGAGACGCCACCGATCATTGATGAGAGTTCTGTACCTTGAGTCGCCCCGCCCGACACAGACATACGCTGCTGCTGGCCGGGCTTGCCGTCGGCATGTTCGGCTTCGCGTTCGCGCTGGTGCCGCTATACGACGTTTTTTGCGAAATCACGGGCATCAATGGCAAGACCTCCACGCAAGCGGCAACGCTTAGTGAGATCAAAGCCGCTTCAACGCCGCTCGATCGCTCGGTAACCATCGAACTATTGGCGCGGGTCGCGCGAGGCCTGCCCTGGGAATTTCGACCCCTTGAAGACAAGCTTGTCGTGCGTCCGGGTGAAATGAACACGACGACATTTTTCGTGCGTAACCGTTCGCAATATACGGTGACTGGCCAGGCGGTGCCGAGCGTATCGCCGGGTCAGGCGGCACAGTACCTGAAGAAAATCGAGTGCTTTTGCTTTGAACGGCAGGAGCTGCCGCCTGGCGCTGAAATGGAAATAGGGCTCAGTTTTTTCATCGCTAAAGATCTACCGGCCGACATTAATCAGTTGACATTATCGTACACCATGTTCCGTGTTGCCGATGCAGAGCCTGTACAAGCGGCCAGCCACTATGAATAGGGATGCAATGCGAAGCCAATGAATAACACGCCGCGCTATTACGTTCCACACAGCAGTGTTTGGCCGATCGTCGGTTCGATCGCCCTGTTCGTGACGGCCTTTGGTGCAGTCAATTTTATTCACCAGAGCACGGAAAAGGTCGCCGCGGAAGGTAGTTTCGGCGAGCCAATATTCTTTGTGGGGCTTGCCATGATCGCATTCATGATGTTTGGCTGGTTCGGCACCGTCATTCGGGAAAGCCTGCAAGGCATGGTTAGCGAGCAGTTGGACCGCTCATTTCGCATGGGGATGGCGTGGTTCATCATTTCCGAAGTTATGTTTTTTGCGGTCTTCTTCGGTGCGCTCTTTTATGCCCGCATCATCTCCGTTCCCTGGCTTTCAGGCGCGGGAAATAATCTTGAAACGCACTTGTTGTTGTGGCCCGAATTCGCCGAGTCCTGGCCGTTGTTCAGGGCACCGGGCGGTACGATGACCGAGACGATGAGCCCATGGGGCCTGCCGTTTATCAATACCGTCATACTTGTGACCAGCAGCATCACCGTCACAATTGCTCATTGGGCGCTGAAAAAAGACCACAGGCTGGCACTGGGCATCTGGTTATCCCTGACCGTGGCGCTCGGCGTTACCTTCCTGACCTTGCAGGTCGTCGAATACATGCATGCATTTAACGAACTCGGTTTAAGCCTTGGTTCGGGCATTTATGGTTCGACGTTTTTCATGCTGACCGGGTTTCATGGCGCCCATGTAACTCTGGGCACGATCATGTTGACGGTTATGCTAATTCGCGTATTTCGCGGTCATTTTACGCCGGACAATCACTTCGCGTTCGAAGCGACCAGTTGGTATTGGCACTTCGTCGATGTCGTGTGGTTGTTCCTTTTTACCTTCGTTTACTGGTTTTAGACGGTGTATCGCGACATGAATCCGAATGCGAGAACGATCAGCAGCAGGACCCCAAGCCCGACTCGAACCGATAGAGACATCACAGTACGTTCGGTCTGGCCGCGATCCTGGACGAGAAAGTACAGGCCAAAGCCGAGACTGACGACAATGGCGAGCATGATCAGAACAATGAGAATATCGAACATCGGACTCTTGATACGCCGTGGAGAAATCGTTGAGAAATGGAATCAGGATCGCTGAGTGATGTCAAGGACAGCCGAAATCAGAGTGATCGTAAATCTGGATGACGACAGTTTGCCTACGCATATTGAGTGGCAGGCCACCGAGTCGAAAAACGACGGTCCGGTACCGTGCCAGTCCGTGATGTTATCGCTCTGGGATGCTGAAACCAAAACGACCGCGGCGATTGACCTGTGGACCAAGGACATAACGGTTGATGACATCAACCTGCATTTTTATCAGGTGTTTCACAAGATGGCTGATACTTACTTGCGCGCCACGAAAAACTCGGATGTCGCGAAGCTTATTCACGATTTCGGTGACGGCTTCGGCGACAAGTTGGGACTGAGATGATATGAGCGTATCGATTGTACCTACGCTGAAAGTGCTGCTGCCGGCCGCCCGCATTGCGCTGGTCATGCTGCTTGGGTTGATTGCGGGTTTTTATGCGAATGCAACGTTTTTTCCCGGCACAAGTCCTGAGCAACCCATTGCCTTCAGTCATCGCGTACACGCAACGGACAATGAGATTCCCTGTATGTATTGCCATGTGCAGGCCCGGCGGTCTATTTCGGCGGGCGTGCCCAGCGTCAGTAAATGCATGGGATGCCATGCGGAGGTTGCGACAGATCGTCCGCAAATACGCCTGCTCGCGAATTACTGGGAAAACAAGGAACCAATTCCCTGGATCAAGGTACACGATTTGCCGGATTTCGTGCACTTCACGCACAAACGTCATGTCCTCGCGGGTATTGAATGCCAGACCTGTCACGGGCCTGTTGAAACAATGGATGTGGTGAGCCGTGAGGCGCCGTTGAAAATGGGCCTGTGCCTCAATTGCCACAAGGACAACGAGGTTGAACACGGCACAGACTGCTGGACCTGCCATAAATAAAATGAGGAAGCGAATAGAGCAATGTCAAACGTAGACCGCAGAGAATTCATTAAGCTCGTCGGGGCCGGCAGTGTCGGTGTCGGTGCTGGATTCATGCTGGCGGAATCGATTAAGCACCCGGTCGAGCACCTGATTCCCTACCCGGTGCCGCCCGAGGAATTCAGTCCTGGCATCGCCACCTGGTACAACACAGTATGCGGAATGTGTCCTGCCGGCTGTGGCATTTCTGTGCGTACTCGCGAGGGCCGCGCCAAGAAAATTGAAGGCAATCCGGCGCATCCGGTGAACCAGGGCCGGCTCTGCGCGCTGGGTCAGGCCGGATTGCAGGTGCTTTATAACCCGGATCGCCTGACCGCCCCATTGCTGCTGCAGGGCAAACGCGGCGGCGGCGACTTCATTGAGACGACCTGGGACGAGGGCCTGTCGAATGTTGCCAGTCGACTGGCGGCAGGTTCGGGTGGTGATCGTATTTACTTGCTGAGCGAGGGCGTGCGTGGCCACCTCGCCAACCTGTTCGAATTGTTCATGGGCGAGCTGAAATCCGCTAACTTGCTGTATCACGACTTCGCGCATCCGCACTCGCTGTACGCCGCCAACGCTCGCCTGTTTGGTCAGACGCAGCTTCCTTATTACGACATCCAGAATACGCGTTACCTGTTATCGTTCGGTGCGGACTATCTGAATAACTGGCTATCTCCGGTGCATTACAGCCTTGGGTTTGGCCGCAGTCGGCAAGATAACGAGGGCGCGAGAGGGCGGTTTGTGCAAATCGAACCGAAGATGTCCATCAGCGGCGCCGCGGCGGACGAGTGGATACCGGCCAGACCCGGCACCGAGGGCATCCTGGCCCTGGGCATAGCCCACCAGCTACTGGCGGATGGCGTGTATGCGGGGGGCAGCGATGCGGTCGATTGGAACGCCGCCCTGTCGGCTTACACGGCTGATAATGTTGCTGCCAAAACAGGTGTGTCTGCAGAGACAATCACGCGTCTTGCCAGCGAGTTTGGCCACGCGGAACCCGCACTGGCAATCGGCGGTGGCCCGGCCGGAAACCATACCAACGGCACGGAGACGCTGGTTGCGGTCAACGTGCTCAATTACCTGGTTGGCAATATTGGCAAACCCGGCGGCGTGGTGTTCAATCCCGACCCGGTAGCGGGCGGCTCGGCACCCAGCCGGCAGGCCAATTTCCGGGACCTGCAGGAACTTGCTGAAAAAGCCCGCCAGGGAGCGATCGAAGTCCTGATCATCAATAATACGAATCCGCTTTTTACGTTACCGAATAGCGCCGGCCTCAACGAAGCGCTGGCGTCAGTGCCGCTGATTGTCAGTTTGTCGAGTTTCATGGATGAAACGACCGCGATGGCCGATGTCATTCTGCCCAGCAGTACCTACCTGGAAAGTTGGGGCGATGACATGCCGCAACCCGGGGTCGGTTTTTCGGTCGGCGCAGTTTCTCAACCGGTCGTCGCGCCGCTGTACAGGACGCGTGGCACCGGCGACATCATCCTGGGTCTGGCCCGCAAACTTGGACTGAATGAAGCGATGCCGTGGGCCTCGATGGAAGACTTCCTCAAAGACGGCTGGCGAAATATTTACGAACGCGACTCATCGGGGGACGGAGATTTTGATTCATTCTGGCGCGATGTCCTCATCGCGGGTGTGTGGGGCGAGAACGAGCGCTTAACGGGCAGCGTCGTTATCGACAAGCAGGTCATCGACAACATCGCGGCGACAGAAGCTGAATTTTCCGGTGACCCGGACATTTTCCCTTTCATTCTGCAGCCTTATTTATCGACCGCATTATACGATGGGCGAGGCGCCAATCTGCCATGGATGCAGGAACTGCCGGACCCAATGACCAGCATTGTGTACGGCACGTGGATTGAAATGAATCCGGTCACGGCGAAGCAACTCGGCATTGAGGAGGGCGACCTTGTCCGAGTCACGTCCGAGCAGGGCAGTATCGAGGTACCGGCACTTGTTTTTCCGGCCATCAGGCCTGATGTCGTCGCCATGCCGATCGGCCAGGGTCACGACGCATTCGGTCGTTATGCGCAGAACCATGGCAGCAACCCAATTCAGATCCTTGCGCCGGATACGGATGCCGAATCCGGCGGCCTGGCCACCAGCGCGACGCGGGTCACCCTCGAGCGGACCGGTGGGCACGCTGCGCTCGTGAAAATCGGCGGCGAATCCCGGCAACTCGGACGAAATATCGTCCAGTCCACCGGGTCCGGCGATGCTGGCTCGGCCGGACACAGCGCGAAACTAAACAGTATTCCCATAGTGGTGCAATCATCATGAATTTTATCGACCGATTTGTGTCCAGTTGGCAAAAATTCCGCAAGCCAGCTACCTACGAGGACTTTGACTACGCCTGGACGATGTCGATCGATCTGGATCGTTGTACCGGTTGCAGTGCCTGCGTTACCGCTTGTCAGGCCGAAAACAACATTCCTATCGTCGGTAAGAAAGAGCTTGCCAAGGGCAGGGAGATGCAATGGATTCGGATTGAACGCTATTGGGAAGGCGAGTATCCGAACGCGAAACTAAAATTCATTCCGATGTTGTGCCAGCATTGTGATGCGGCCCCCTGCGAAACGGTTTGTCCGGTATCCGCGACCTACCACAATCAGGACGGTCTGAATACGCAGATCTACAACCGTTGCATCGGCACCCGCTCGTGTGCGGTCTATTGCCCGTATGAAGTCAGGTACTTCAACTACAACGATCACCACTGGGACTCGCCGCTCGAGCAACAACTCAATCCGGATGTCACTGTCCGGGAAAAAGGCGTCATGGAAAAGTGCACATTCTGTGTGCAACGCATCCGGCAGGCCAAGGATCACGCCAAAGACGACGGTCGTCGTCGGGTCCGCGAAGGCGACGTTCAACCGGCCTGCGTGCAGACCTGCCCGACGGAGGCCCTGGTATTCGGTGATCGCAAGGACGCCAACAGCAAGGTCTCGAAATCGCTGAATGATCCGCGTGCGTATCACGTGCTGGAAGATCTCAATACATCACCGTCTGTCGTCTATTTGAAAAAGGTTGATGCCGATGCGTGATAAGGATCGGCAGTTGCAGTTTTCCGACGTCAACGATGACATCGTTCGCTCGCTTGTTGTAACCGGAAAAAATTACTACATAGCGCTCGTCACGGCCATTTTCGTGACGCTCGCCTGCTTTTTCTTCCCATGGTTTTATCAACTCAATTATGGCATTGGTGCCGCTGGCATGAATCACCCCAATGTCTGGGGAACCTACCTCGCCAGCTTCATATTCTGGATCGGCTTAAGCCATTCCGGGACGCTGTTGTCATGCGTTCTGCACATCACCAACAGCGGGTGGCGCAAAGCGATGTACCGCAGCGCGGAAGCGATGACACTTTTCTCGCTAATGGTCGCAGTGACAATGGTCCTGGTGCACGTTGGACGGCCCTGGTTTATTCACTGGGCAGCGCCATACCCTAATCAAATGGAATTGTGGCCGAACTTCCGTTCACCCTTGATGTTCGACGTGATGGCAATAACGACTTATCTTACCGGCAGCTCGATATTCATTTACATGGGATCGATACCGGACTTCGCAGCGGTCCGTGACCGCACGACCGGGTGGCGGCACCACTTATATGTACTCTTGTCTCTCGGCTGGCGCGGTTCGGATAAAGAATGGCATCGGCTTGGCGTGGCGTACACCTTCCTTGCCGTCCTGACAATCCCACTGGCCGTCTCTGTGCACAGTATCGTGTCCTGGGATTTCGCGGCGTCGCTCGTACCGGGCTTGCACCAGACGATTTTCGCTCCGTATTTTGTCGTTGGCGCGATCTATTCAGGTACTGCTGGCATCGTCACCGTGATGTTCGTGCTTAGAAAGTACATGAATTTCGAGCATTACATCACCAAGCTGCACTTCGACAATCTTGGAAAATTATTGCTGGCGTTGTCACTTTTATGGTCATACATCAACATCCTGGAATTGTTCACGGGCTGGTACAGCGGAACGTCCACTGAATATGAGCAGCTGAGATACAAGCTCACGGGATTCTATGCACCGCTGTATTGGGAGATGATTCTGTTTTGTGCGGTCGCGCCATTATTATTGATCTCCAATAAATTCCGTAACTCGTTTGTACCTATGCTTATCCTGTCTATTGCGATAAATATTGGCATGTACACGGAGCGATTCCTGATCATCGCGACAACGATGTCCCGACAGTATTTGCCGGAAACCTGGCGCGTTTACGTTCCGAGCCTGGTCGAGATCTCAATTCTCGTCGGATCGATTGCCATGTTCGTTACGCTGTTCCTGTTGTTCGTCAAGATTGTTCCCAGCATCTCCATCTATGAGGTCAAGGAGACAATGGAAACCCCGAAAAGCAAAAAGGGAGACGCTGAATGGCAAGCAACGCGTTAGGATTATTTCACGATCCGGATTCAGCGCTGAAAGCGGCGGGCGATCTCATGAGTGCCGGCTTCGAGCGGCCGGAGTTGCTGTCACCGATTCCACTGCATGGCGTGGAGGAGGTGCTCGGCCCCAAGAAGTCTGTCATCCGTCGATTTACTTTGTTTGGCGGGATATTCGGAGCAATCGGAGGCTTTGCCCTGGCTGCAGGCACTGCAGTGATGTATCTGCATCCGACTGGTGGTCGTCCGATCATTACGATTCCGCCATTTCTGATTATCACTTATGAGATGACGATACTTTTCGGCATCCTGGCCACCGTTTTGGGATTTCTGATCAGCGCACGCTTCCCGGCCATTCGTGAACGCGTCTATGTGCCGGAGGTTGCTGTCGACAAATTCGCCGTTACGGTCCTCTGCGAAGAAGCCGATCAATTCGATCGGGCTGAGGCGATCCTGCGTCAGGCTGGTGCCGAGGAAGTCCGCAACATTAGTGAGGATGGATCATGAACGCCAGAAGATTCCGGCTGCTCGCCTGGCTGTTGTTAGCTCCGGTGTCTCTTGCCTGGGGATACGCCTGGAATAAGGACATGGTGGATCAACCCTCGGAAAAAGCGCAGGAATCGATTGCACCGCCCGGACCGGGATCCGTCCCGACACACGGCGGCGAGACGATGCCCATACCACTAACGGAAGAGGAGGCCATCGACATGAAGGAGGCAGCAGTTGCGGTAATCAACCCCGTTCCTGCCAGCAACGAATCCATCGAGCGCGGCAAATATTTCTTCGGCATTAATTGCCAGGTTTGTCACGGAACTACCGGTCTCGGCGACGGCCCGGTGGGCAGGAAATTCATCGAGAAAGCGCCGGTTGATCTGAACGACGCGTACACGCAGGATCAGTCCGACGGACAAATATTTTTTACGTTAACGCGGGGCCGGGTCACGATGCCGTTTTACCGTGACGCATTAAGTCCATCGGAAAGGTGGGATGTCATTAATTTCCTTAGAAGCGAGTTTGGCAAGCAATGAATAATCTGAGGCCCCAGCGCGGCAGTATCGCATTGTGGTTGTTGATCGCTGTATTTCTGCTGGGCGTTGCAAGTCTTGTGTATGGCTTGCTGAGCACCGGTCATCGGCCGGATTTCGCGCTCTTCACTGTGTCGTATTTGTTTCTCCTGGGCATAAGCCAGGCCGGCGTCGTGTTTACCGCTCTTCTTCGCCTGGTAGAATCCGACTGGGGCAAACCCTGGTACCGTCTGGCAGAACTCGCGACGATGGCTTATTTCCCGTTCGCGATCATCGGCTTCCTGATTATTTTCATATATGCCAGGGGCGATCTTTTCTATTGGTTGGACGCGTCGCCCGAGGAACATCTCAGCCCCTGGCTCAACATTGACTGGCTCCTTATCAGAGACCTTGGGGGGCTGTTGCTATTTTACGGTTTGGCTGCGATCTACGTTAGATTAGGTTTGTCACCGGACCTGGCCAGTGACGAGGAGGCAAAAGCGATCGATCACGACGAAGTGGAGAGAAAACTTTACAAATTCTCACCGATCATGCTGATCGCTTTCATTGTGTCGAATACGTTGATCGCCTGGGACCTGGCAATGATGCTGATACCTCACTGGCACAGTACAATCTTTCCCATTCACTTCTGGTTTGGCAATATTTTTGCCGGTTCCGCGGCCATGATTGCAATAGTTGTCGTGATGCGAACCGTTGACGGGGCGCACCCTTTCGGCCCGCGTCAGATAAAAGGTCTGGGAATGCTGATTACAGGTTTTACTCTCTTGTGGTTGTATTTCTTTTGGTCACAGTTTTTCGTGATCTGGTTTGGCAATCTGGAGCAGGAGTCGGAACCGTTGTGGCGGCAAATGTACGGACATTACAGTCCGTTCTTCTGGACCATGATAAGTGGTTGCTTTTTCGTGCCGTTCGTCTTGCTGCTGTTCGCGACGGTAAAACGATCAGTGGTTGCCATGTGTATCGTCGCCTTCGGCATAAATCTGGGAATCTGGATCAACAAATATCTGATGATTGTGCCGGTATTTTCCCCGGATGCGCGGCCATTCGAACATTGGATCGATATAGCGTTAGCGCTGGGCCTTTTTGCTGGGTTCATTGCAACAATAGTGATACTGGCAAGGCGATTCCCCACGTATTCTGCCTGGGAAATGAGTCGCGAGTCCTAGCGCTCCCACAGGTTTGTATTGATGAGTATGTTGTTCGGCACAGGATTCGGGGCTCCTGAGGTGCGATCCCGGACTGGCCCAGGACTTTTGCATAGCCATCAATACCGCCTTGACAAGGAGTGGCAGCAATTCTGCAGATACTCTGATGAATGAATTTCGTGAACCTGACCGTTCCAGCGCTGGCTTTATCATCAACGCTGGCGCCGTTATCGCCTTGCTGCTTGGAATACCAGGCGTTTTCATGGGTGTCTTCGGTGCTTTTGGTTTTCTGACGGGTGAGAAGTTTATTGCGGGTGGATTGGGTGCGCTGTGGGGCTACATGGTCGTTGTGGGTGCTTATGAGTTGAATCGCCGCAAATTTGACTGGACGCGTGGCCGAGCACACAAGGATTGGCATCTTCTGGCTGGTACCCTGGCGGTTTCCACCGGCCTGGTCGTTAGCGGTGCAATGCAAGAATCGGCGGCTGCGCTCGCCATTGTTTCCGCTCTCTCGGCCATCAAGCAGGCAAACGACGGTCATGACACAAAACGCCTGGCCCTGATCCACGTGTCAATCCTGATTGCTGGAATAGCCGGCGGGATTTGGTTCTACAGAAACCACGTTTTCGGCAAGGACTTGTTAGACCGCGTGGCAGCGTTGCCCTAAATAACGTCAGGTGGAGTTTTACTCCGATATCATGGGCTCGAATGAGATCGCCGATTAAGGGCAATAAACACCCTGCTCACATCTAATTGGTGCCCAGAAGAGAATTCGAATCTGCACCTGATCGTCAACCGTGGCACGTCTCTCACTCAAGCCGTCTTACGCACAATTTACTCCAACAGAGTTGGCTTTTTCGGCAGGTGGCGCAATCCCATCCATGCTAACGCCGCAATATGGCTGGCGGTAGTTTCGATGGAGAGTGATTTCTTGCTCTCCGTCCACCATGGACCAACGAAG
>Ga0209988_10000621_pt1 | contig 22341 bp, 17 predicted proteins | sample N075metaG_FD_183115 | JGI IMG/M metagenome (GOLD analysis project Ga0209988, IMG submission 183115) | Deep subsurface microbial communities from Kermadec Trench to uncover new lineages of life (NeLLi) - N075 metaG (SPAdes) (version 2) | ecosystem: Environmental > Aquatic > Marine > Ocean trench... | reverse complement strand
CAAAAGCTGTTTAAAAACAAGGGGTTTTGTGTTGCGGCGCAATAATTTCGCGCATCTCAAAGAACTTTTATTTATTCTGGATTGGCCAAACCTGTTGTAAGACAAAAAAGATTAATCTTGTATGGCTTTATCGGTCGTAATCGACAATCGATGGATTAATGTTCTGAGGAATACTTTCAGGAAGCGTACCTGACAATTGAGCGATACCTGGGATATGACTGTTGAGTTAATTTTTAGCAATGCGGTTTCGGTGAGCGCCTGAATGGTTGCTGTCCTTTCTGTTTTCGCCAGGTACCCCATCTCACCAAAACAATCACCAATCCCTAACAAACGAATCGACTGTTCATTTTTTAAAACACCTACTTCACCTTCAACGATAATGTAAAAACAATCATCCAGATCACCCTCGATGATAATATCATCTTCAGCACCATATTCCTGCCAGGTACTGGCACGGATAATCTCCCAAATTTCTGAATCGGGAAAACCTTCGAAGAATTCAAGCTGCTTAATAGAGTTAAATTTCTCCTGCTCTGAAATATCCTCTTCTGGTCCTTCCAGGGCCTCAAATGCCTTGCTAAGATCAACGGCAAACTCCAGACCTGTTTGATATCGATCCTTTAGATCTTTTTGTGTCGCTTTTACAAACACATCTATCAAGGCATCAGATAATTCAGGGCGTATATCTTTTAGCGGTGGGGGTTCTTCATTCAGTATCTTGGTTACCAGTCGAGAAAAATTATCTGCAGGAAAAGGATGCTTCCCGGTCAGCATCTCGTACATGACAATCCCCAGGGAAAACAGATCTGTTTGATGGGTAATTTCGTCTTCTCTTAATTGTTCGGGAGACATGTACCTGGGAGAGCCCATCAGGCCTACTTGTTGTGTAGCGGTATCGTCAGCCCTGTTCATATAAGCAATACTGAAATCAGCTATCTTTACATCCAGATTGACTTCTACCAGGATATTTGAGGGTTTAATATCACGATGAACAACGCCCTGCTTATGCGCATAGTCCAGTGCCTTGGCACACTTGAAGATAATCTCTACAACTTTTTCTATCGGTAAAAGATTCTCAGGTGTACAGTAAGGCTTCAGTGTTCCTCCACCTTTAACCAGTTCCATGACGATGTAACAAATATCCTTATCCGCACCCGCATCATGAATGCCAACAATATTAGGATGATTCAGACAACCTGCAGCATGTGCCTCGTTGAAAAACATTTTCCGGTAACGTTCCCCGGATTCTTCATCTTTGAGGGAATCGGCGTGTGCGACCTTGATTGCTACACCACGATCGATATAAGGATCATGCCCCAGATAAACCGTACCCATACTGCCCCGGTCTATTTCACCTAGCACATCGTATTTGCCTAGTTTATCGGGGAAACTCATCTTTTTAAATTTCCGTATTGTAAATATATATCCAGATTGATTCGCAACAGGCTGTTTTCATTAAAACTCTTCTTTCGATTTCCTTAAGATATTACTGAATATACCTCTTTTTGGATAGATATACCCAAACTACTTGAAATGCATGGTTTGAGTTTAAACTTGATAACTGCCAAACTTGACTTAATATCTCAAACATTAGTGGCTATACTGAATCGAGCTAATTTGATTACGTCTCAGTACAAAGATTTTTTTATTGTTTCAGGGCAACAGATTTAGTGAGGACAGATTCATGAAAACACATGTAAGCCAGCTTTTGAGTGACAAAGGTCACAAAATACAATCGGTGTCACCGGAGACCATGGTCTATGACGCGATTAAACTCATGAATGAAGTAAAGGTCGGCGCACTATTGGTCATAGAAGACAACAAACTGGTGGGTATCATTTCAGAACGAGATTATGCTCGTAGAGTTATCCTCGAAAACAGATCATCAAAGGAGACACCTGTCAGGGATATTATGACTATAGATGTCTTAACCGTCACACCACATCATTCCGTTGAAGACTGCATGAAGATTATGTCTGAACACCATATTCGACATCTCCCGGTCATAGAAAATGGACAAGCAATAGGTGTAATATCCACGATGGATGTCGTGAAAAATATTATTTCAGAAAAAGAATCTGTCATTGACCAACTGGAACATTACATCACAGGCTAGGAAAACAAGTTCTATATTTGAAACTGCCTTCATTCAGGGATTAACATTCAAGATTACAAAAAGCGTTAGTTTCTTTCAATAATGGGTTGACTCAAGCTCCCTCTATCTCTCCTAAACTATATTTATGAGTACGCATAAAATACCTGAACATGTGTCTGCAAGCTGCTGGCAAGCACTCATAGATCACAAGAAAAATATTTCCACAACAAGTCTGAAGGAAATGTTCGTTCAGGACCCGGCGCGCGCTGAAATTTTTTCTGCTGAAATTAATAAGCTCTATATCGATTATTCGAAGCACTATATTACTGAAGAAACTATTCAGCTTCTGATATCGATGGCACAAAGCACTGATCTAAGTGATGCAATTCAAAAGTTGTTCAGTGGTGCAATAATCAATTGGACAGAAAATACTGCTGCCATGCACATGGCGCTGCGAGCACCTGTTGGCAAATCATTTATTGTTGAGGGTAAGGACATCAGCAAACTAGTGCATAACGAACTACAGCATATGCAAGACTTTGTTACTTCTCTGCACAGTGGCGAGATCAGGGGTTATACTGACAAACCCATAGAAACAGTCGTTAATATAGGCATCGGCGGCTCAGATCTTGGCCCCAAATTAGCCACCGAAGCACTCTCAAGTTTTGCTGTATCAGATATCGATATTCATTTCGTCTCAAATGTTGATATCGACGATATCAATTTGGTATTGGAAAAATCAGATCCAGAAACGACATTATTTATTATTTCATCAAAATCCTTTACTACAAAAGAGACACTACTGAACGCAGAAACTGCAGTTACATGGCTCAAGGAACATGGCTGCAATTCCCCCGACAAACATTTGCTGGCGGTAACTGCAAATCACAGTGCGGCAAAAACCTTTGGTGTGAAAGATGAAAATATTTTTGCTATATGGGATTGGGTGGGCGGTCGCTACTCCCTTTGGTCCGCCATCGGCTTACCCATTGCCATTAGAATTGGTATGGATCATTTCCGGAATTTTCTCGCCGGTGCATCCTCCATGGATCAGCATTTTTGTGATCAAACCATGGAAAATAATCTACCTGTTATCCTCGCCTTAATTGACATCTGGTATATCAATTTTTTTCGTGCAGAGACGATCGCAATATTTCCTTATGATCACTCACTGAACATGCTACCCGCATATATTGGCCAGTTAGTCATGGAAAGTAATGGCAAACAGATTGATAAGGAAGGCAATCAAATAGATTACAACACTTCTCCAGTTATATGGGGCGGGAGTGGAACCAATGCCCAACATGCCTATTTCCAATGCCTGCACCAGGGAACACATCTGGTTCCTGTTGATTTTATTGTCAGTCTTAATACCAATAGAAAAAACAAAAGCCGTCATCAGGAGCTGCTGGCAAATTGTCTGGCTCAAAGCGAAGCACTAATGAATGGCCAATTAGATACAGACTCGGCAGAGACAGACCAGGCAGCCTACAAAAAAATTCCCGGCAATCGCCCTAGCACAACTATTCTGCTCGATGAATTATCTCCAGCAACATTAGGTTCACTATTATGTCTATATGAACATAGATGCTTTGTACAGGCTCACATATGGAACATTAACCCATTTGATCAGTGGGGCGTGGAATTGGGGAAAAACCTTGCAAAACAAATTTCAGAGGAACTTCGTGAGAGCACAGTTAATGACCTTAGCCATGACTCATCAACAGAAAGACTAATATCTTATTGTCGCAATAAAAATGGGTTTTCATAAAAAACTAGTCTTTGTCTGAAATTTTTAAAGTTGTTAATGAAAGCCTTTTCACCAGGGTCCTTAAAAACACCTTATTAAAGTGTAGTTGACAGCCCACAGATAACTGATCGATCACGGTACTGTTTATTTTTAAAAGGCGTACGGTATCTTTTGCTCGAATCGTCGCTATCCTTTCGGTGTTGGCCAGATAACCCATTTCTCCGAAACAATCCCCTGCTTTAATACTTCCAATGCGTTTGCTTTCTCGATAAACATCGACATCACCCGCAACAATCACATAGAAAGCCTCATCGACATCTCCTTGAACAACAACTTCCTGTCCAGCTTCAAATTCCTGCCATACACATGAGCGGATGATTTCCCAGATTTCAGCTTCCGAAAAACCCTGAAAAAACTCCAGTTGCTGAACTTGTGAAAACCTTTCCTTCTCATCAAGGTCCTCCAATGGTACATCGAGATAATCAAAGGCCAAACTTAGATCTGCTGCCATATTCAAACCCATCTTGTAACGCTTCTCAGGGTTTTTTTGCAGAACATGGTGAATAATCTTTTCGAATATTTCCGGGATGTCTTTGCGGTAACTTCTCAATTTCGGCGGTTGTTCATTGATAATTTTGTAAATCAAACGTGAAAAACCATCTGCAGCGAAGGGATGTTTACCCGTTAATAATTCATACATAACAATACCTAATGAGAACAAATCTGTCTGATTCGTAATCATATCTTCCTGTACCTGTTCGGGGGACATATAACGGGGGGAACCAACGAAACCAGTTGGCATAGTAGTCTCTGCTTCCTCGGTCATTAAATGTGCGATACTAAAATCACAAAACTTAACATCCATGTCTTTAGTAAGAAGAATATTCGAGGGTTTAATGTCTCGATGAATAACCCCTATTCTGTGCGCATAATCCAGCGCTTTCGCACATTTAAATATGATTTCAACAACTTGTTCATAAGACAAAAGATTGTCAGGTTTACAATATGGTTTTAAAGTGTGTCCGCCTTCAACCAGTTCCATAACGATGTAACAAACATCTTCTTCAGCACCAGCATCCAGAATTCCGATAATATTTGGATGTTTTAATTTCCCCGCTGTATTGGCCTCATTGAAAAATGCCTTTTTATAGCGTTCTGCGGTTTTTTTATTCCTGAATGTATGCGTATTGGCTACCTTCAGGGCAACATGATGATCAGTAAAAGGGTCATGTCCTTCATAAACCACCCCCATACTTCCGCGACCCAGCTCCCTGATTATTTCATACTTCCCCAGTTTTTTTGGTACGTCAGTCACCATGATTAATATATCTAGATTGATTCAATATATAGTGATTTATGCCATTTTAACATGATAGCGTCTGCTGTACTTGGAATAGCATCATAAAGTACCATTCGCTTCTTTTTAGAAAACGTAAATTTGATAAATATTGTGTTAATATGAAAACGATTATCCTCGCAGCTGGAATAGGTCAACGCCTGGGCAATTTTCTGGACAACTCTTCAGAGAACAAACCGAAATGCTTGCTGGAATTTGATGGCAAGAGCCTGTTACAAAGACACCTGGAAAATCTCCATCACTATGGCATCGATGACATTGTTGTCGTGACAGGTTTTGAATCCGATATGATTAAGTCAACCCTGTCTGAGATTGGTGCTGACCGTATTGATATTTGTTTTAATCCTGATTTCACCAGGGGCAGTATTCTAAGTATGTTATCAGGACTGAATACCCTGGAAGCAAATCAGGATTTTATTCTGATGGATGCAGATGTGCTTTACGATCACAATATTCTTGGCAGATTGATCAACTCAGACAAAGAGAATGTTTTTCTGCTGGATCAAGATTTCGAAATGGGGGAAGAACCCGTGAAATTATGTGTTCGTAACGAGCATCTGGTCGAGTTCAGAAAACAACTGGATGCAAACCTGGCTTTTGATTTTATGGGAGAATCAGTTGGCTTTTTCAAATTCACATCTGCAACAGGAAAATTACTTGGCTTAAAGGCAAGTGAATATATTGACAGGGGGGAGGATGATACCCCTTACGAAGAAATTATCAGGGACTTATTACTGGCTGAACCTGAGCAATACTCATTTGAAGATATTACTGGTCTGCCCTGGTTGGAAATAGATTTTCCCGAAGATGTTGTCAAAGCAATGGATCTAATACTGCCAAAACTGACAGATTTGACTCAAGACCATAAACGGAGGCCATAAACTGAAGCTATTAACTAGAGTGTATAAATGACCGAAAAAAAATTGTTAAGTAAAAGCGCAAAACTCCGTGCCCTGCTTGAATCGAGTGAGCTTGAATTTATCATGGAGGCACATAATGGTATTTCTGCTCAAATTGTCGAACAGGCAGGCTTCAAAGGGATTTGGGGCAGTGGGCTGGCGATGTCTGCACAATTCGGTGTGCGTGACAGTAATGAAATAAGCTGGACCCAGATTGTCGATATGCTGGAGTTCATGTCCGATGCAACAGACATTCCGATTCTGCTTGATGGTGATACCGGCTATGGCAATTTCAATAACATGCGCCGCCTGGTCAAGAAGCTTGAGCAACGAGAGATTGCCGGTGTCTGCATAGAAGATAAACTATTCCCAAAGACCAATAGTTTTATCGATGGGGAACGCCAACCACTGGCCGATATCGATGAATTTTGTGGCAAGATTAAAGCCGGCAAAGACAGTCAAGATGATCCAGATTTTTGCATTATTGCCAGGGTTGAAGCGCTCATCGCTGGCTGGGGGATCAAAGAAGCACTTAGGCGTGCCGAGTCCTATCACGAAGCGGGCGCAGACGGGATACTGATCCATAGCAAGCTGTCACAAGCGGATGAAGTCCTTGAATTCGCTCATGAGTGGGGGAGTCGATCGCCCCTGGTTATTGTTCCAACGATCTATTACAGCACACCGACAGACATCTTCAGAAACGCAAATATCAATCTGGTTATTTGGGCAAATCACATGGTCCGCGCAGCAGTCGCTTCCATGGAAAAAATCAGTGCCGATATATATGCAAATGAATCAGTCACCGATGTTGAAGATAATATTGCACCTGTAAATAAATTATTTTCTCTGCAGGGCGCGGCCGAACTCAGCGAGGCCCAGGAACGTTATTTACGCCCCAAAGGCTCGGAAACCAGAGCCATCGTGCTGGCAGCGAGTCACGGCCATGCGCTTGGTGAACTCACTGATGATAAACCTAAAGTGATGCTTTCAGTCGGGGGGAAGACAGTTTTACGTCACTTACTCGACGAATTTAAAAATCAGAACATCAATAAAGTCACCTTGGTTGCTGGCTATAAACCTGAGGCTATCGACACCAGTGGTGTAGAGATGAAAATCAATAAGGATTATGCGACGACGGGTGAGCTGGTTTCACTCGCCGAGGTCGTCAGTGAATTTCATGATGACATGATCATCACCTATGGTGATTTACTCTTTCGTAGTTACATCCTCAGGAATTTGCTTGAAAGTGATGGCGAGATTGTTGCCGTCATTGATTCCACGGTCGAAAATGAAAATTACAGTGGTTCGCCAGACTACGCCTACTGCTCCAGCGCTTCAGTGTCTTTTGCCATATTCAAACGGGATGTTTTTCTAAATCATCTTTCTGAAGAAAAAAATACTTCATCAGGTGCCCCTACCGGTCGATGGATTGGCATGTTTCGCGTACGTGGTCAGGGCAGGCAATGGTTAGAAGAAGCTATTGATAAATTAAAAACACACGAGAACTATCGGCAAATGTCTCTCGCCGACCTCCTGAACCAATTAATTAAAATGAATCACCCTGTCAAAGTTCTTTACATTAACGGTCACTGGATTGATATCAATGCCCTGGCCGATATCGACCGTGCTGGCGACTTCACCAAGTTATAGGTCAGATATTTAAAGGAAAGGAAAGTGATTCAGGCAGAAGATTTTATAGAGGCCGCACGTGCCCTGGGTTTCCAACGCTATACAGGCGTGCCCTGCTCCTTCCTCACCCCTTTAATAAACTACGTTATTAATGATGAGTCTTTAAATTACGTGTCATCTTCAAATGAAGGTGATGCCATTGCCACCGCTGCCGGCGCAGCGATGGGCGGAGAACGATCTATCGCCATGATGCAAAACTCAGGTCTGGGTAACGCTGTCAGTCCTATCACCTCGCTTAGTTACGTGTTCCGCATTCCCATGATAATTATCACTACTCATCGTGGTGCGCCAGGAATAACAGACGAACCCCAACATGAATTAATGGGACAGATCACCGGTGAAATGTTCGATGCCATGCGCATTCCTTGGGAAACATTCCCGATGGTAAAAGAAGACATTGCTCCAGCATTAAAGCGAGCCTGTGAATTTATGCAAAAAGAACAAAGACCTTACGGCTTTATTATGCAGAAAGGTACGGTTGCTGCACATGAACTCAAAAATAATCGCCTGCTTGCAGCTAAAGAGACTGACAGCGAGAAAAAAATATTCAATCAAAACAATGTACCTCTACTAAGCAGAAATGAGGTGCTGAGAAAAATTATTGAACATACCCCTGTTGAAAATTCTGTTGTTATCGCAACCACAGGATTTACAGGACGAGAGTTATTTGCCATAGATGACCGCAAGAATCACATTTACATGGTCGGTTCCATGGGTTGTGCATCTTCACTGGGCCTGGGTCTGGCACTGGCACGTCCTGATTTACAGGTCGTCGTGGTTGAAGGTGACGGGGCGGCACTGATGCGAATGGGAAATTTCGCAACCTTGGGCAGTTACGGGGGTAACAATCTCACCCACATCGTCCTCGATAATGAAGTACACGATTCAACAGGGGCACAAGCCACAGTTGCAAAAAATGTTAAATTTGCGGATATAGCTGCCGCCTGTGGTTATGCGGTGGCTTACCAGGGCAATGACATTGAACTGATAGACCAATTATTTAATTGTAAGAAATATTCAGGTGCAAAATTTGGTCACCTCAAGATTTCGGCGGGTGCCATTGAAAACCTGCCTCGACCTGATGTCGCACCGGTTGAGGTCTTGCAAAGACTGATGCAACATATCGGCACGAATTTTTAAATAAAAAATACTAAATAGCCGCTCTTGTGCACAACCCACAAGGGGGCACCGAGACCCATGCATCCGCGACATACATTAAACATCTATGCGAATAAAAAAATATTATGCCTGAAATATTATTAAATCCAGGTCCTGTCGTCCTCAGCGAACGTGTTCGACATGCCATGTTACGTCCTGATCTATGTCATCGTGAAACAGAGTTTGTTGAACTACAAAATACCATTCGTCATGATTTATTAAACGTCTATCCCCTGCCTGAGGATAAGTGGGCTGCGATTCTAATGACTGGTTCAGGCACCGCCGCGATGGAAGCCATGATGACCAGCCTGGTGCCTGATCACGGCAAGGTCTTGATTATTGAAAATGGTGTTTACGGAGAACGCCTGAGCAAGATAGCAGAAATTCATCAGATCAATCACATAAGCTTACACCATGAATGGGGTGAAGCCATCGACCTGAAACTGCTTGAAGACGAACTACGGTGCAACGAAGGACTCAGTCATGTTGCTGTTGTGCATCATGAAACCACCACCGGTCGGCTGAATAATATGGCAGACATTGCTACGGTCTGTGCCAAATATAATTTGCCTGTTCTGTTGGATGGTGTCAGTAGTTTTGGTGCAGAAGATATTGAATTTGATGACTGGAACATCGCTGCTTGTGCTGCCACGGCCAATAAATGCTTACATGCTGTGCCAGGCACCTCGTTTGTCATTTGCAACAGAAATGCGCTCAACGAAATGCAGACAACAAAACCAAGGACGCTCTATCTTGATCTCTCAAGCTATTTGAAAAATCAGGATGCAAATGGCACACCTTTCACGCAATCGGTACAAACCTTCTATGCGCTTGCTGAGGCCCTGAAAGAATTACAGGATCAGGGAGGGCAGAAGGAACGCCAAAAAAACTATTGGCATAGGCTGAATATTGTCAGGCAAGGTTTAAGTAAACTGGGAATCAATGCCCTGATGCAGACAGAAGATTGTTCCTGTGTTCTTAATGCCTTTCATTTACCAACCGACATTAATTATGAAACACTGCATGATGAACTCAAGAAAAACGGGTTTGTTATCTATGCTGGTCAGGGTGCCCTGGCTCAATCACTTTTCAGAATTTCATGTATGGGTGAAATATCTGATCAGGAGCTGGAGAGGTTTGTGACTGTAATGGAAAGTATTGTCTAACAATCTAAACGCTTTTAATCTTGGCGCTCTGCTTATGCTCACCCAGGTGGTGCCGAATAAATTCCATTAACCCTGCCTCATTCATTCCGACATCATTGAGCATGTCATCTCTGGAACCATGCTGAATTAATCTGTCTGGCAGACCATAATTTACAATTGCTTGCGCGACACCATTCTCAGCCAAAACCTGATTCACTGCTTCACCTGCACCACCTTGAACCATATTTTCTTCCACTGTGACTATCAAGTCATGAGTCGCAGCCATTTTCAGGATCAGCTTTTCATCGATAGGTTTAACAAAACGCATATTGACGACAGTTGCGCCAAGTTCATCACCAACAGTTAGTGCAAATTCCAGCGTCACCCCAAATGCAAGGATTGCAACCCGCTTACCCTGAGACCGTATTTCAGCCTTGCCAATAGGCAGAGCGGTCATTTCTTTTTCTACCTCAACACCAGGGCCGCCACCCCGTGGATATCGTACTGAGGCCGGACCATCAATTTGAATTCCGGTATAGAGCATTTGCCGACATTCGTTTTCGTCTGCGGGCGTCATAATGACCATGTTCGGTAGACAACGCATAAATGAAATATCGTAACAACCATTATGGGTCGGACCATCGGCACCGACACAGCCAGCACGATCGATGGCGAATAATACGGGAAGCTTTTGCACAATCACATCATGAATCAATTGATCATAGGCGCGTTGCAAGAATGTTGAGTAAATCGCAACCACTGGTTTCAGGCCATCACAGGCCATGCCCGCAGCAAGGGTGACACTATGCTGTTCTGCAATGCCGACATCAAAATAGCGATCAGGAAATTTTTGTTCATATTCAACCAGGCCAGAGCCCTCTCGCATAGCCGGTGTGATTGCGACCACACGTCCATCCATTTCGCTGATATCGCAAATCCAGTCACCAAATATTTTACTATAGGTGGGTGCTGATGGTTTTCCAGATGGCACAATACCTTTCACAGGATCAAATGCAGTCACACCATGATATTTAATCGGTTCGGCTTCTGCCGGTGCATAGCCTTTGCCTTTCTTGGTAATGATATGGAGAAATTGAGGCCCTTTTAAATCATTAATACCCTTCAGGGTTGAAATCAAGATTGGTAGATCATGCCCATCAATCGGACCAATGTAGTTAAAACCAAATTCCTCAAACAAAATGCCTGGGGTCAATAATCCCTTCACATGCTCTTCTGCATACCTGGCAATATCCAGCGCATTAGGCACTTTGGACAGAACTTTCTTACTCCCATCTTTGACCGTCTTATAGAGTTTCCCTGAAAGTATCTGGGCAAATCGATTGGATAATGCACCCACGTTTGGCGAGATTGCCATATTATTGTCATTCAAAATAACCAGCAGGTCGACACCCACATCACCTGCATTGTTCATCGCCTCAAAGGCCATGCCTGCAGTCAGGCCACCATCACCAATAATGGCCACTGATTTCCTTTGGCTACCCATTTGTCTGGCAGCAATGGCCATACCCAATGCTGCACTGATCGATGTGCTTGAATGGCCCACGCCGAAGGCATCATATTCAGACTCTGCCCGTTTTGGAAAAGGTGAAAGCCCCCCCCACTGCCGGATAGAATGCATCTTATCTTTCCGACCCGTTAATATTTTGTGGGGATAGGCCTGATGACCGACATCCCACACCAAATTGTCATCAGGAGTATTGAAAATGTAGTGAAGTGCAATAGTCAGCTCAACTGTGCCCAGTCCGGCGGCAAAATGGCCGCCACTTTGACTGACAGAATGAAGCAGGAACTGCCTGAGTTCTTTTGCCAATGTTTCTAAATCTGACTCTGGTAACTTACGCAAGTCAGCTGGGCTATTGATATTATCCAGTAAAGGTGTACTGATTGTCATATTTGACTCTTGGCCTGACTCCTAGCCCGTTTCTTGATTATTATTTGAACTCATCACAAACTTGTATTTAAGGAAAGCCTTGCATTATGTAGTTGCCCCAATTGCCTTGCAAGAACATTATATTGCATATAGAAACATTATATTTTAAGGAACCTCTGATTAAGTCTGGGTCGGAACAGATTGCTGGTTAAAATATTCTGGTTCAAGGCGTGAAACGCGCGTAATAGCAGGGCTATTGCGAAGTTTTACAACACAGAAACGGGAAATTTTAATCGCAAGATGTCGATACATGACTTGATCAGAGTTTCCTTAAGCAATAAACAGCATGCTCGGCCTTTAAAGCCTTCATTTTATAAGCAATTTCAGGCACAATGATCAGCTGTCAGAAAGAACAATAACCGGAGTCAAGCATGGCCGTCCCACTTATACAACAATATCAAATCGCAAAATATATTATCGGGCAGAAACTTCGTCGTGTGGAGCAGTACCCATTAGTATTAATGCTTGAACCCTTATTCCGATGCAACCTCGCTTGTGCTGGATGTGGCAAAATTGATTACCCGGAAGAAATACTAGACAAGCGTTTGAGCTATGACGAATGCATGGAAGCTATTGATGAATGTGGTTCCCCAATGGTCTCTATTGCCGGTGGCGAGCCCCTGATTCACAAGGAAATGGCCAGGATTGTTCGTGGTTTTATCGACAAAAAGAAATTTGTATATTTATGTACCAATGCGCTGTTGTTGGAAAAACGCATGGCTGAATATTCCCCGTCACCCTATCTGACCTTTTCAATCCACCTGGATGGCAATGAGATGAGGCATGACAACTCAGTTTGTCGTGAAGGGGTCTTCAAAAAATGTGTTGAAGTCATCAAACTAGCACGTTCTAAAGGTTTTCGTGTGACCATTAATTGCACACTGTTTCAGGGAGAAACCGCTGGTGAAATTGCAGAATTCATGGACATGGCTATGGAACTCGGTGTTGAAGGTGTCACTATTTCTCCAGGATATAGCTACCAACATGCTCCAAACCAGGAATCCTTCCTCAAAAACCAGGAAAGCAAGCAGCTGTTCCGCGATTTATTCAAGCTTGGAAAGGGTTTGAAATGGCGTTTTAACCAATCTTCACTCTATCTCGATTTCCTCGCAGGCAATCAAAGTTACCAGTGCACTCCCTGGGGAAACCCGACGAGGAATGTCTTTGGTTGGCAGAAAGCCTGTTATCTACTGGTTGATGAAGGTTACACCACATCGTTTAAGTCTATGCTGGCAGAGACTGAATGGAATAATTACGGTAAGGGACGTAATCCTAAATGTGCTAACTGCATGGTACATTGTGGCTTTGAAGCAACAGCCATTAACGATACATTCAGGCATCCATTGAAAGCACTGAAAGTTGCTATCCAGGGTCCCAAGACTGAAGGACCCATGGCACCAGAACTTCCTATCATGTATAAAGATCAACCCGCGGTCGTCGTTGAACATATTATTCACCAACAGCCGACAGCCGCTTGTGGCTCGCAAAAAGAAGTCGCCTAAAATTGTAAGTGATAGCCAGCAAATATATGGCCAAATAAATTAATGCAATCCAGCCCGTTGGCTCTGCCTGCCTGGTCATATGCAACCTGAAGTAAATATCAAGGTCATACTTCAGGCAGCACCCTATGACACATAATCACTTTAGAGCGTAATTTTATGGTTGCATTCGTAAACGCGAGAAAATTTTCATGTTGGCCTGTCCCATTGCTACAGTTTTTTACAGCTAGCATACTCCTCGTATTAAGTCATTCAGCATTCACTGAAGAAACAACAGACGATTCATATGATGCTGCTATCGAAGTTGTTGAACAACTACATACGGTCCTGCTCAAGGTCATGCAGGCAGCAGATTCCATGAAATTCTCTGAACGTTATTCAACACTGGAACCTGTTATCTTGGAAAGCTTTGACACACCTGTGATAGCCAAAGTCATTTTAAGTCGTTACTGGAAAGATCTAACCCCTCAGCAACGAGAAGATTTCATCCACCTTTTTAATCAGCTGACTGTCGCCACATACGCATCCAGGTTTGACAGTTTTAATGATGATGTCTTCACGACAATCACTGTTAAACAACTAAAAAAAGGCCGGATCCTGGTGCGAACTGAAATCCAGAGTAATGGTGATGACCCGGTTAAACTGGATTATCTGATGCATAAAAATAATGGGCAATGGTTCATCATCAGCGTCATCGCTGATGGTGTGAATGATCTTTCACTCAAACGCGTTGAGTACTCAACTGTTATAAAGAATAATGGATATGAATACCTTGTTACAAATATTGCAAAAAAGATTACAGAAATGGAAAGTCAAAAGGAAAAGTAATTTGTGTACGTCGCCATTATATGTCAGCATCACGGGCTAACATTTCATATCAGATTAGAACAGATGCCCGAGCAAGGTTAACAAACAAGAACTAATGAATAAATTAATTCAAATCAGAGTCATACCGATAATTATTGCACTACTTCTTGTTAGTCTTGCGTCAGGCTGTGCCTCCACCCAAACCAAGGGTGTTGAGACCAACAACGACACACTTGAACCTGTTAACAGGGTCTCATTCAACCTTAATGAAACCCTGGATGAGTACATACTGAAACCAATTGCAGAACCCTACGCAAAATATACACCCGAAATTTACAGGTCAGGTATTACAAATTTCTTTAATAACCTTACATACCTGAATGTTGTCCTGCATTCTTTCCTTCAAGGCAAGTTTGGGCAGGGCCTGTCAGATGTAACACGTTTCATTGTCAATTCCACGCTTGGAATAGGGGGATTGAACGATATAGCAACACCAATGGGCCTGCCAAAACATAACGAGGATTTTGGGCAAACACTGGCCACCTGGGGCGTGGGCCAGGGATCATACCTGGTCATACCTTTAAACGGCCCGAATACTGTTCGTAATTCACCGGATCTTGTCACTAGCACCCTTTTGAATCCGTTCTTCTATATCTCAAGTGCGATACTTTTCCCGGTTGCAGCGCTTAACCTCATTAACACCAGGGCCAACCTGTTAGAGGCAACAAATCTCCGTGATGAGGCTGCCATTGAGCCTTACACTTTCACACGTGAGGCCTATCTGCAACAACGTCTGAATTTGATCTATGATGGTAACCCTCCCATTGAAGGTTATGACGATATCTTTGATGATTTTGAAGATGGCTCTTCTGATGGTGCCACGCTAAATATTGAATAGAAACAATCCTCGATAAACGTCCACTGTCTATCAGTAACATAGGCCTGGCAACTCACTTTCTCACCTGTTAGGAATTTTTCCTGATACAGCCTCTGTCACTGAACTAATATTTCAGTAACAACTCCTAAATACATATGTAATTTGCATGGGCCCTTAGTGGGCATGGGAGAATGTTATGAAAACGAAACTATCTATTGTCTTTACTATAGCGACCCTTTTACTCCTCACAGGCTGTAATCCCAGCAAACAAGACATCGGTACCGTTGTAGGCGCAGGAAGTGGTGCCTTCATTGGCAGCCAGATAGGGGGCGGAACAGGCCAATTGGCTGCCGTTGCAATAGGTGCTCTTTTGGGCGGATATCTGGGTAGTTCTATCGGGCAAAGCATGGACGAGCTGGACCAGTATAAGACACAACAAGCACTTGAAAGTAGCCCAACAGGCTCTACGGTGGCCTGGAATAACCCTGATTCAGGTATTGATTACAGTGTGACACCCACCAATACCTATGAAAGCGCCTCAGGACCATGTCGCGACTATACAACAGAAGCCGTGATTGATGGCAGGGCAGAGATTGTGCATGGCACGGCTTGCCGGGGTAATGATGGTTCATGGCATGCAACCAATTAACAGAACATTTTAATAAAAGTTTTACTCGTGTACTCAGGATTGAAGATCCTCCTCTAAAATTTCAATCCAATGTTTGACAGGGATCTCGGTTGCCTGCTGCAGATGCAGTTGGCAACCGATGTTAGCAGTCATAATCACATCCGGTTTCACCGCCTCCAGAGCACTTATCTTTTTTCTTCGTAATTCTTCGGATAGTTCAGTTTGTAACAGTGAATAGGTCCCCGCCGAACCGCAGCATTGATTGGCATCTTCAATATTTTCTATTTGATAGCCAAGCTTCTTAAGTAGACTTTCCGTCTCATCTTTTATTTTTTGACCATGCTGTAGTGAACAGGGGTTCTGAAAAGCGACCCTCCTCGATTTTACCTTGATCATTTTCTTTAGTGTCTCAATCTCCTCGCCGATTATTATTTCTCCAATATCCTTTGCCATCATTGAAACCTGATGTGCTTTGTCTTTATAGTCAGCATCATTCCTTAAAATATAGCCATAGTCCTTAATCATGGTGCCACAACCACTGGCTGAAATGACGATAGCCTCAATGCCTTCCTCAATGTAAGGCCACCAGGCATCAATATTATTTTTTATAAAAGTCAGCCCGCTGTCATCATCGGCCATGTGATGGTTGATTGCACCACAACATGCTTCGTCATGGCTCACTATCGTCTCAATGCCAAGCCTATTTAGTACATGAGTTGATGCGCAATTTGTTTCAGGTGAGAGTAATGGTTGTACGCAGCCTGTAAATAAAATCATTTTGCGCCCATACTTAACCCTGCGTCTGGTTGATTCTGTTATTCTGACACGCTTGTTTTCAGGAATCATTTGGCGAAACTTGCTGGGCAATATAAATCTGAGCCCTCTTCCCAGACTGAGAAAAAATGAAACCCTCCTCGGATATGGCAGGATTTTTCTAAGCAAATAACGATAGGATCGTTCAGTTAGTGTGCGCCTGACCTTTTTGTTGATCGCTTGTCTGCCAATATCCAGCAGATGTCCATATTCAACTCCCGATGGACAACTGGTTTCGCAAGCAAGGCAGGTGAGACATCTATCAAGATGCATCTGAGTTTTATCACTGGTTTCCTTGCCTTCCAATAAACCCTTGATCAGATAAATTCTACCTCTAGGCCCGTCGAGTTCATCTCCTAGCAATCTGTAAGTTGGGCAGGTCGCAGTACAAAAACCACAATGTACACAGCTACGCAATATACGCTCGGCCTCAAGACCTGCGTGGGTGTTTTTTAAAGCTTCATCTATATTCGTTTGCATATACCCAAACTACCTGTTCAGAACTCCTTGTATAGTCTCCCCCGATTCAGAATTCGCTTCGGGTCAAAAGCATTTTTCAATGCAACATGCAGTTGCTCAATACCTGCAGATAATGGCTGGAAAATATCACCATTCCGGTCCCCGCCCCTGAACAAGGTGGCATGACCACCAACTTTACTGACTGCATTATGTACTTGCTCAATGGCTTCTGATGTTTTTAGCCAGCGTTGTGCCCCGCCCCATTCGATAAGCCATTGGCCATGGAGATTTATTTTCCTGGTTGTCGAAGGAACCGAGAGTCGCCAAAGGTATTTATAATCTGAAAAATAATCATTTTTTTGTTCTCGTAATAACTCCCAGTAGTTTTCTCCATCAGAGTATTCTGAGAACGAAAATTGGCTGCCTGCAGCGATGACAGCACTTTTATGTCCGGATAAACGTATGAAAATATTGTCGTCTTGAAAACTTGTAGCTGATATCGGAATGGATTGTCCCGCCCATTTATTCATCAATTTAATTGCTGTTTTTATATCTGATTCACCCTTAAGCGTGAGCTCATATTCTGGCTTTGGTAGCACTTTCAATGAAACTTCTAGTAATACGCCCAGCGTACCCATCGCCCCTGTCATCAGCCTGGATACGTCATATCCGGCAACATTCTTCATTACCTGACCACCAAAATTTAGTATTTCAGCTTTACCATTCAGGCACTTGAGACCAAGCATGAAATCTCTAACAGCGCCAACATAGGGCCGGCGCGGACCAGACAATCCACAGGCAACCATGCCGCCTGCAGTTGCACTTGTTGCAAAACATGGGGGTTCGAATGCCAGGATTTGATTATGCGTAGCCAGGACTTCGTTGATTTCTGAGATCGTAGTTCCTGCTCGGACAGTAATGACCAGTTCAGTGGGTTCATAAGATATAACACCTGTATTCGCCGAAACATCAAGTATTTCAGCTTTTATTTTTCGACCATAAAATCCCTTGGACCCCCCACCTTGTATGCAAAGTGGTGTCTCTGATATATAAGCATCCTGTATCTGTTGCTGGTATTGCTGAACTAGTTTTCCGGTCAAAATCTTTCCCTAGTTAAAATCTTTCCAGGTCCGCATGAGGAAGTTTGCCCTGGTGGACATGCATGGCACCAAATTCTGCGCATCTGTGTAAGGTAGGAATGGCTTTTCCTGGGTTAAGTAATCCTTTCGGATCAAAGGCATTTTTTATGGCATGAAACTGAACCAGTTCGTCTGTATTAAACTGCACACACATTTGATTGATTTTCTCGACACCCACCCCATGTTCACCAGTAATGGTACCGCCGACTTCGACACATACTTCTAATATTTTTCCACCTAGCTCTTCGGCTCGTTCCAGATCACCTTCAATACTGATATCATACAAAATAAGTGGATGTAAATTTCCATCGCCTGCGTGAAAAACATTCACAATACCAAGCTGATATTGTTTGGCTAAATCACCAATTCTTCTCAACACGCTACCAATGTATTTCCTGGGAATTGTGCCATCCATACAATAATAATCGGGGGCAATGCGACCCACTGCAGGAAATGCTGACTTGCGTCCTTCCCAGAATTTATCTGCTTCAGCTTTATCTCTCGCAACTCGTACTTCACTAGCCCCCGAAGCTTTCAATATGGCTTCTACTCTGTGGCACTCCTCTTCGACTTCTTCTTCGGCACCATCAACTTCACAAATTAAAATTGCTGCTGCATCTACTGGATAACCCGCATGAAGATAATCCTCCACCGCTCGGATACATGCATTATCCATCATCTCCAGACCAGCAGGAATGATTCCTGAAGCGATAATCCTGGCGACACTATCTCCAGCTGCCTCTACTTCATCAAATGCTGCAAGCAGCACTTTGTTGGTGAGCGGTTTACTTAACAACTTAAGAGTGACTTCCACTATCACACCAAGCATGCCTTCAGAGCCTGTAATCAGTGCAAGTAAATCATATCCGGCCGAGTCTAATGAATCGGCACCTATTTCGATTAATTCTCCGGTGACAGTAATTAATTTAACAGCCAGGATATTATGCACCGTTAAACCATATTTTAAACAGTGAACCCCTCCTGAATTTTCTGCGACATTACCTCCTATTGTGCATGCAATTTGAGAAGAAGGATCAGGCGCATAGAACAAACCGTATTTTTCTGCTGCTTCAGAAACACATATATTCCGAACACCCGGCTGGACTCGAGCCGTCCTTTGCTCAGGATCCATATCGATAATTTCATTGAATTTAGCCAGGCTCAACAACAGCCCACCGGCAACAGGCATCGCCCCACCAGAAAGCCCTGTCCCTGCACCCCTGGCCACAACGGGAACATTTTCCTGATGACAAAGCCGCATGATTGTCTGCACTTGCTCCACATTTTCAGGCAAGACAACACAGAGCGGCAACTGTCGATACGCCGGGAGGGCATCGCATTCATATGGTCGCAACAATTCCTCATCAGAGATGATTAATCCTTTGGGTATTTGATGCTTTAATTTATCTGTAAACAATGACATGTTCCCAAACTACTTGGAAATGCAGGTTTCAGCAAGATGAAAAGTAATCTGGATACTGACAGTATTCTACAGATTTTCTACGTAAGCCATCAGTCGTGCCAGCCGGGGTTTTCTCACTGGCGTTTAATAATATCTCCTGTCCCTACGTTTTTTTTCATGTGATTGATTTATCAGTTATAATTTCCTCTCATAACTACTAATTAGCTGATATTCCTAAACTGGATTAAGAAGTATTACGAAACGAAATGAGCGAAGAAATTCTGATAAATGTTACACCGCAGGAAACCCGGGTTGCTGTGGTAGAAAATGGCGTCTTGCAGGAAATCTACATCGAAAGATCTCAGAAGCTTGGTTTGGTCGGAAATATCTTCAAAGGTACTGTTTCACGTGTCTTGCCCGGTATGCAGGCAGCATTTATAGATATAGGTCTACAACGGACCGGTTTTTTACATACTTCAGATATCGTCACTGAGACTGACGCTTCATTAACATCTGAAGATGGATCAGGTCAGCAACCAGCGATCGAGACATTACTTCATGAAGGACAAGAAATTCTGGTTCAGGTTGTCAAGGATCCTTTAGGCAGCAAAGGTGCACGCTTGACTACCCGACTTTCTATTCCGTTAAGGTATCTTGTTTTTGTCCCGAACTACCAACACATAGGAATCTCTCAACGTATTGAGAATGAAACCGAGCGTGAACGCTTACGAAATTTAATACTAAGTTATGATGCTGAAAATATAGCGCTCGCTGCAAACGATAATACAAATGTCACTTCGATAAACACCACGAATGAGCAGATCCAATTAAGCAAAGGAGGTTTCATTGTCAGAACGGCTGCTGAGGGCATCGCCGACGATGAAATTTTTCGAGATATTGAATTCTTGCATAAATTATGGGATTCAGTCGTTGTCCGTTCAGAAAATACCTATCCGCCTGGTGTTATCTACGAAGATCTCCCCCTGGTCATGCGTACAATGAGAGATTTGGTTCATGCAAATATAGAAAGAGTCCGCATTGATTCGAAAGAAACCTATAAAAGGGTAATGGAATTTTCGAAAAAATTTATTCCTGAATTTCTGAGCAGGATAGAGTATTACAAAGGAGAGCATCCCATTCTGGATCTTTATTCTGTTGAAGATGAAATACAGAAGGCACTAGGCAAGAAGGTACAGTTAAAGTCGGGTGGACATATTATTATTGATCAAACGGAAGCAATGACCACGATTGATGTAAATACTGGTGCCTTTGTTGGCAGAAGGAATCTGGAAGAAACCATCTACAAAACAAATCTTGAAGCAGTACAAACAATTGCCAGACAACTTCGGTTACGTAATCTCGGCGGCATTATCATTATCGACTTCATTGATATGCAGGATGCAGAACATGGTAGACAGGTTATGCGTACGCTTGAAAAACATCTTAGTAAGGATCATTCGAAAATATCCATGAGCGAATTAACTACACTTGGACTGGTACAGCTCACGCGCAAACGAACAAGAGAAAGTCTTGAACATACCCTATGTGAAGCTTGTCCAACCTGCAACGGCAGAAGTTCTGTTAAAACAGCAGAAACTATTTGCTATGAAATTTTCCGTGAAATCATGCGTGAAGTACGGCAGTTTGATGCTAATAAATTACTCGTTGTTGCATCACAGGATGTCGTAGATATGTTACTCGATGAAGAATCAAGCAGTGTAGCTGAGTTAGAGGAATTCATCGGCAGACCAATCTCATTCCAGGTTGAATCTCTATATATGCAAGAACAATACGATATCGTATTACTTTAGTCAGTCTGTGATGCTTAAAAATATATTTAAACATTCCTACCATTTTTTTCTGTATTCATTTGCCTTTGTTATCCTGACGTCTGCAATTCTCATTACGGTTATCCGCCTTGCTCTTCCCGGAATTGGTGGCTATCGTCAGCAGACACAGGACTGGATCAGTCAATATATGAACTACCCTGTGGAAATTTCCAGTATTGATGCCAGCTGGAATAGCTGGTATCCCAACCTAAGGTTGCACGATGTCAATATTATTGATCCTGTTTCGAATGAAGAAATTCTAAATTTTAATTCAGTCCTGATCAGTATAGATATTTTTAGAAGTCTTCAACGGAATGAAATCATACCTGAATCGATCACCGTCTCTGACTTGAGCCTGACACTGATACGACGTCAGGACGGTTCTATCACTGCATCAAAATACTCGCCTGATGATTTTGGCGACAAACAACTCAATGATGATGCACTGACAAAATGGTTTCTTGCACAAAAAAATATTCTGGTCAAGAAAGCCCAGATCACATTGCTCGATCTGAATGATGATGCTCCCCCCTTATTACTGTCAGATGTAACACTGCGCATAAGGAACAATGACTATCGTACTCAAATTGAAGGCTCGGCAATTCTGCCTGAGTCTTATGGACATATTCTTAATTTTGCCATGGATGCCAGTGGTGATGTTCTGACACCTGACTGGTCGGGTGAAATATATTTTGCAGGTAAAGATATCAACATCTTACCATTATTTTCAAAAATTAAAGATCTTGATATTGAGGATCATGAAGGGACAGGAGATATTGAGATATGGAGTACGTGGAACCGGGCAAAACTCAGAAAACTGGAAGGACTGATTGAGCTTCATGAC